>ENA-OQDC01000987-OQDC01000987.1-human-gut-metagenome-genome-assembly--contig:-NODE-987-length-16551-cov-4.093643_pt1 | contig 16551 bp, 20 predicted proteins | sample MGYA00242770_ERZ504601 | MGnify/ENA primary metagenome ERZ504601 (study PRJEB26092, sample SAMD00036305) | human gut metagenome | host: Homo sapiens | study: EMG produced TPA metagenomics assembly of...
ATTAAAAACAGGTTCGTTTAAGATAAAAACCTATTAGGCTTGTATCTTTCTAAAAAAATTATTTATTAAAAAATACTAACCCGGTTTCCTTTCTTCTTGATTTGCCACTCAAATTTATAATTATCACTTCTTTTTTATAAAAAACAATGCCTCGCTAGATTTTTTTGTTTAGCGAGGCCTTTTAGTTGTAAAAAGTTATTTTTTGCAAATCTCAGAAGTGTTAAATTATTTGAAGACCCCAAAACTTGACATAGAACCAGAAAATTGTTACAAAGGTAATAAAAAATCTGCCACGCTTTCGCATAGCAGATTCTTTATTTTTATGACGGGTTACGCTCTCTTGCCCCCAAGCTCACGCAGCAGCTCCTCCGGCGTAATGTTGTGATAAGCCAGAAGCACCAGGCAGTGATACCACAAATCTGCCATTTCGTGCAGCACCTTATCCTTTTCGCCGTTTTTGGACGCGATAATCGTTTCCGTAATTTCGTTGCCCAGCTTTTGCAGCAGCTTATCCTGACTGCCGCTCATGAGGAATTTCATCTCCGCATCATCAGCCTGACGCTTGTACAAAATCATGCGATACAACTCACTGATAACCTTCGGCAGGCCTTCTACCTCAGGCACCGGCAGATTAGACGTATGCCACAGCGGATTATGGAAGCAGGAATATTCACCTGTATGGCAGGCCACACCCTGCTGCTCTACCTTTACGAGCAATGCATCACCGTCACAGTCATAGAACAGCTCTACAACCTTCTGCAGATTACCGCTTGTTGCGCCCTTGTTCCACAGCTCCTGACGGCTGCGGCTCCAGAACCAGGTATAACCTGTTTCTAATGTTTTGAGCAATGACTCCTCATTCATGTACGCCAGCATAACAACATCGTTCGTGCGTACATCTACAACAACAGCAGGCACAAGACCTCTGCTGTCAAATTTGATTTTAGAAATATCTATCTGCATTATAACCTCACCTCTATACCTCGAGAACGCAGATACTCCTTCACCTGCTTAATGGTGAAGGTTTTATAGTCGAAAAACAGAGGGCCGCCAGCACAGCGTCAGCGCCACCTTCTGTCAGCACATCATAGAAATCCTCCAGCTTACCTGCACCGCCGCTGGCGATAACAGGCACATTTACGGCACTGCTCACGGCCTTCGTCAGAGCAATGTCATAGCCGTTTTTCGTGCCGTCGGCATCCATACTTGTCAGCAAGATTTCTCCGGCACCGAGCGCTACGCCTTTTTTTGCCCATTCTACGGCATCAAGGCCCGTCGGCTTACGCCCGCCCTGCACATAAACCTCCCACTTGTTCTCACCGCATTTACGTGCATCAATTGCGAGAACAATGCACTGGTTGCCAAACAGTTTGGCGCCGTCGGCAATCAGCTGCGGATTTTTTACCGCTGCGGAATTGAGCGAGGTTTTATCCGCACCGGCACGTAGAGCATTTTTGATATCCTCAACGCTGCTGATACCGCCGCCGACTGTCAGCGGCATAAAAACCTTGGCCGCAGTTCTGCTGATAACATCCAGCATCGCCTTGCGCTCCTCAAAGGTCGCAGTAATATCAAGGAAAACAAGCTCATCGGCACCCTCGGCGTCATACGCCGCTGCACGCTCCACCGGGTCACCGGCATCACGCAGGCCGACAAAGTTCGTTCCCTTAACAACACGTCCTTCCTTAACATCAAGACAAGGAATAATTCTCTTCGTAAGCATCTTATTCCTCCTTTGCCGCAGCAATTTTTAAAGCGTCCGGCAGATTAACGGCACCAGTATAAATTGCCTTACCGATAATGCAGCCTGCTACGCCATCCTTTTCGTATTTTTTTACGTTGCGGATATCATCGAGCGAAGCTACACCGCCGCTGGCAATAATCGGTACGCCGCAGGCACGCGCCAGCGCCGCTGTCGCTTCGGAATTTACACCGCTGAGCATACCGTCACGGCTGATGTCGGTAAAGATAATCGTCTCCACGCCGTAATCTGCCATGCGCTTGGCCAGCTCGGTTGCGGCAACGCCGCTGCCCTCGCCCCAGCCTTCGATAGCGACATCACCATTTTTCGCATCAATGCCTACAGCGATATGTCCGGGATATTTGGTGCAGGCCTCTTTGACAAGCTCAGGATTCTTTACGGCAGCGCTGCCCAAAATAAGGCGCTCCACACCCAGCTCCAAAAGCTTTTCTACTGCCTGCAGATTGCGGATACCGCCGCCAAGCTCGACAGGAATTTTTACAGTTTTAAGAATGCGTTCAATCACAGGCAGGTTTTTGCCCTCGCCCGCCAGCGCACCGTCAAGATCAACAAGATGCAGCCATTCGGCACCGCAGGCCGCCCACTTAGCAGCCATCTCCGCCGGGTCATCGGCAAAAACAGTTTCCGCATCAAAGCGTCCCTCCGTCAGACGCACACAGCGTCCGCCGCGGATATCTATTGCAGGATATATAATCATAATTTTCCCCTCATAATTCAACAAAATTTTTCAGCAGGCGCATGCCGACTCTGCTCGACTTTTCCGGATGGAACTGGAAGGCCTGTACCTTACCGCGTCCTACGGAAGCAGTAACCTCCATGCCATAGTCACAGACCGAGGTAATAATGCTTCTGTCCTCCGGCTCCGCATGAAAGCTGTGCACAAAGTAAACGTATTCACCCTCCGCACCCTCTAAGAGCGGGGACGGACTACGCAACTCCAGCTTATTCCAGCCCATATGCGGAATCTTCAGCTCGGTATGCAGCAAGCGCACCTGACCTTTGAAAAAGCCCAGGCCCTTAACTCCTGGCGCTTCGTCACTGCCCTCAAATAAAAGCTGCATGCCCAGGCAGATGCCGAGAAAAGGCTTGCCGCTGCGCAGGCTGTCCATAATAACGGGAATCAGCCCCGACTTTTCCAGGTTAGCCATACAATCGCCAAAAGCACCCACACCCGGAAGCAGAATTTTTTCGGCCTGCGCAATCACAGACGCATCGCTTGTCACCACAGGCTCCGCGCCGATAGAACGCAGCGCATTCTGTACACTGTAAAGATTGCCCATGCCATAATCTATAATCGTTATTTTTTTACTCATATATTTTCCCTCATGCTAACTCAAAACACGTGTGAAGCAGCAGGTGCTTTATAACACACATTAAAGTGTCCCCTTGCTGCTCATAACACCATGCACACGGCTGTCAAAGGCTACCGCCTCGGCCAAGGCTCTGGCAAAGCCCTTGAAAATCGCTTCGATGATGTGATGCGTATTCTTGCCGTAAAGCACGCGGATGTGCAGCGTAAGGCCTGCCTGCATTGCCAATGCACGGAAGAATTCCTCCGTCATCTCCGCATCGTAAATGCCCAGCTGCACCTTAGGAATATCCGCATCAAAAACAAGATACGGACGGCCGCTGAAATCAAGGCACACCTGCACCAGCGCCTCATCCATCGGCAAAAAGCAGTTGCCGTAACGGTGAATGCCTGCTTTATCGCCCACAGCCTCCTTCAGTGCCTGACCAAGTACAATACCGCAGTCCTCCACCGTATGATGGCTGTCAACGTCCAGATCACCAACAGCATGCATCACCAGGTCGCTGAAGCTGTGCTTAGCCAAAAGCGTCAGCATATGGTCAAAAAAGGCGATGCCTGTATTAATTTCGCAGCTACCGCATGCCATCAAGACACCATTCGGCGCTGATGCCTGTTTCCAGTGTTTTTCTTTCTACATTACCGCTTCTCATGCTTTTACCTCCGCACACAGCTCGGTGATTTTAGCAATAATCTGCTTGTTTTCTTCAGGTAAGCCGATGGTGATACGCAGGCAGCCCTGCAGCACCGGATGCGTGCTGAAATCACGTACCAGAATACTGTTGGCCAAAAGATATTTAAAGATCAGCTTACCTCCGGCAGCCTGTTCCGGCAGTCTTTCGCTAAATTTCGCCGCATAAGCCTTGGCAAGCTGCTGCATCAGTTCTCCCTCCGCACGGAAGGTAACAAAATTAGTTGCCGTCGGCCATACCTTAAAGCCTAAGGCTTTCAGGCAGTCCGCAAATTTATCGCGTTCCTCACGGATTGTTTTGATGCGCTCCTTATACAGCTCCTTGTTTTCGTAAACAGTTTTGGCTGCCATCAGCGTAAAGGCATTTACATGATACGGCAGCAAAGCCTTGCCCAGCTGACGCACCAGCCCCAGCGCACCCACTGCGTAACCGCAGCGCAAGCCTGCCAAGCCATAGGCCTTGGAAAAGGTGCGGAAAACCATCAGATTGCTGTAGCGTCCCACTAAGCTCAAAGTAGAGCCTGCTACCAGCCACAGCTTTTGCATCGGACGCAAATCATTCGGTGCCAGCTCCTTGCCATCGGCAAATTCCATATAGGCCTCGTCCATAATAACAGGGCAATCTACATTAGCGAGAATTTTTTCCATAGCTGCCAGGCTGTTATAGTTGCCTGTCGGGTTGTTCGGATTGCAGACAATCAACAGCGAAGGCTGCTGCTCCTTACAAAAGCTGATAACGCTGTCAGCATCAACAAAGCCTTCGGCTGTCAGCGGATAACGCACCTCCTCGCTGTCGGAAAGGGCAGCGTATTCGCCGTACATGGAAAATGACGGCCAAGGTACGGCAATCTTTTTGCCCGGCCCGCCAAAAACATAGCAGGCCTTTTCCAACAGCTCACTGGAGCCGTTGCCGATTTTTACACAGTCAATATCCACATCCAGCTCTTTGGCAATCACTTCGCACAGGTTTTCCGATTTAATCGGCGGATAACGGTTAAAAGGAAAGCGCGCGGTGCGTTGGGTAATTTTTTCCGCAATCTCCTGCGGCAACGGATAATTACTTTCGTTGGCGTTAACAATAATATCCGCCGCCACGCTTTCTACGGCATATTCCTCCATCGCCTCAATACTTTGGCGAACAGTAAAGCTACTCATCTTCTGCCTCCTTATTTACCCACACGTTTACGGATAGCGTTGGCATGAGCCTGCAGGCCCTCTGCTTCAGCCAAGGTAATAATATCGTCGGCAGCGGCCCAAAGCGCCGGAGCAGTGTAGGCAATAATGCTTGTTTTCTTCATAAAGGTTTCTACGTTCAGTACGGAATAGAACTTCGCCGTACCGCCTGTCGGCAGAACGTGGTTCGGTCCTGCATAGTAATCGCCCAGCGGTTCCGGTGAATAAGCACCCAGGAACATAGCACCGGCATTACGGATATACGGCATAATTTCAAACGGTGCCTTAGTCATGATTTCCAAGTGCTCAGGTGCAGAAAGGTTAGCCATTTCGATAACGGTAGGCATATCCTTGGCAAGGATAATCTTGCCTGCCTGCTGCAGCGAGGTGCCGGCGATTTCCTTACGCGGCAGCTGTGCCAGCTGTACTTCGATTTCCTCGCCCACAGCATTAGCTACACACTCGCTGTCGGTAATCAGGATAGCGCAGGCCAGCGGATCATGCTCTGCCTGGCTCAGAAGGTCTGCTGCCAGATAGGTCGGGTTAGCGCTGTCATCTGCTACAATCAAGATTTCGCTCGGGCCGGCAAGCATATCAATATCAACGTGACCGATAACGGCTTTTTTAGCCAAAGTTACGAAGATATTGCCGGGGCCGGTAATTTTTTCTACCTTCGGTACGGTTGCGGTGCCAAAGGCCAGCGCAGCAATCGCCTGTGCGCCGCCCATTTTATAAATTTCGGTAACGCCGATTAATTTTGCCGTTACCAGTACGTTCGGATTAACCTTGCCGTCCTTTCCGGGCGGTACGGCCATCACAATGCGGGGAACGCCTGCTACCTTTGCCGGGCAGGCATTCATCATTACAGACGAAGGATAAGCAGCAGTGCCGCCGGGAACATAAATACCGACGGAATCAACCGGGGTAACCTTTTGGCCCAGCAGTGAACCGTAAGGACGGTTCGTAAGCCAGGTTTTCGGCATCTGCTCCTCATGGAACTTCATAACATTGGCGATGGCACGCTCCAAAGCAGCCTTCACTTCCGGTTTGACAATAGTTTCCGCTTCTGCAAATTCTTCCTCGGTTACACGGATATTTTCCGGTGTCAGCTCTACGCGGTCAATCAGCTTAGTATAGTAAAAAAGGCTTTCATCACCGTTTTTGCGCACATCAGCAACAATCTGCTCAACAACCTGTGCCGCTGTCATGTGTCTGCCGAACATAGCGTCCGTACCTTCCTGAATACGCGGAGATAATTCCACCTCGTCAAAAGCCTTCTTTTTCATTAAAGCAGCAATCTCTGCCGCACTCATCTTTCTTGCGTCTGTAACCTGCATTTTATTTTTCCTCCTCATTTAAAACAATGCGCAAATCCTCAACCAGCTTATGCAAGCGGGCAAATTTCAGCTTGAAGCTGGCGCGGTTGGCAATCAGTCTGGCAGTAGCGGTGAAAATAGAATCAACCTCCGCCAGTTTATTTTCTTTCAGGGTTCGCCCCGTTTCTACTATATCTACAATCATTTCGCTAAGGCCCACAATAGGTCCCAGCTCAATCGAGCCGTTGAGCTTGACTATTTCCGTCTGAATGCCCAGCTTATTGAAATAAGCCTTGGCGCAGTTCGGATACTTCGTTGCTACCCTCAAATGAGCGTAATCCGTCAGCTTGGCGCGTCGCTTGGCCTCAGGCACTGCCATCATCAGACGGCAGCGGCCAAAGCCCAAATCCAAAAGCTCCACTACGTCCTTATCCTGCTCCAGCAGCACATCCTTGCCGATGATGCCGATATCTGCCGCACCGTATTCAACATATGTCGGCACATCAACAGTTTTGGCAATAATGAAGCGCACCTTGGTTTCCTCGTTGCTGATAACCAGCTTGCGCGAATCCTCTGTAACATTTTCGGCGCTGTAGCCTACCTTAGCCAGCAGGCGTACAGACTTATCGAACAGCTTGCCCTTCGGCAAAGCTATAGTAATGTATTCGTCCATAAAAATACCCCTCTATATTTCCCAGCCATAAGCTTAATGTGTATATTGTCTTTCTGTTAAGCTTATTCTACATATACTAACGATTTACAGCCATATTCCTTCACTGCGAGCGCTGCTCCCTGCAAGTCCGCAGCCTCGGTCAGCAGCTTAACGCTGCGGCCTTCGCGGCGCAATGCTGTCGCTTTGGCAATCGCCTCCGGCAGCTTGCCTTCGCTCCAGGCTACCAGCACGTCCCAGGTGCGGTTATTGGTAACAACGCCGTTGCGTTCCAAAGCCAGCAGTACGCGGTCCACGCCGACGGCAAAGCCTGTTGCCGGGCATTCCAGCCCGAAGCGCTGCATCATCTTATCGTAGCGTCCGCCGCCTGCCACCGGATAACCCATTTCCGGCAGGTACACTTCAAAAATCATGCCCGTGTAATAGTCAAGCGAACGATATAAGCCAAGATCAAAGCTCAAATAACCTGCTGCACCGTAAGCATCCACCAGCTTGTAGATTTTGCGCAAATCATTCAGAGCGCCTTGGCACTTAGCGTTAGTTACTATTGCAGCAACTTTGTCCAAAAGCTCTATGCCACCCTGCAGGAAGAGGAAATCGGCAAAAAGCTGCTTGATTTCCGGACGGATATTTTCCATCGCATCTGCCATCTGCTGCATGCCCACAGCATCATGACGGCGCAGGCAATCCTTCAGCTGCTGCAATTGCGCGTTATCAAAGCCTGCTTCCTCCGCCAGGCCGTTGATAAAATCAACGTGTCCCAGGCTGATAGCAAACTTCTGCAAGCCTGCAGCCTGCAATGCTTCGGCTGCCAGCACGATAACCTCGGCATCGGCAGCAGCGCCGCTGGCACCCAGCATTTCTACACCGGCCTGCTCAAATTCGCATTGCCGTCCTGCCTGAATTTCTTCATAACGGTAAAGATTTGCCAGATAGCAAAGACGTTTGATCTTTTCGCCGCCCTGCAGACGTGTCGCTGTCAGGCGGGCAATCGGTGCCGTCATATCATTGCGCAGCGCCAGCAGATTATTGCTGCGGTCAAAAAAACGGAAGTCCCCTTTGGCACCGGCAGCGCCGAAGGTATCAACATATTCAAAATCGGGTGTTTTTACCTCATCATAGCCCCATTTGTCAAAAACATTGATAATTGCATTTTCAATTCCGCGGCGTGTCTTCATCTCTCCCGGCAGAATATCCTTGGTTCCGTAGGGAACCTGGTATACCTTATTAGTCATCTTCTTTCTTCCCCTCTTTTATAACTTGCATAACAGAATTATAACCATCCTCGCCGTAAACAAGACAACGCTTAACGCGTGAAATGGTTGCGGTGCTGGCACCGGTTTTCTCTACGATAGTTTCATAGATACAGCCTTCATCCAACATGCGTGCCACCTCCAGGCGCTGTGCCATTGCCTTCAGCTCGCTGATAGTACAGATATCCTCAAAAAATTTATAGCATTGCTCCTCATCCTTTAAGCTGAGAATCGCTTTGAATAATTGGTCTGTTAAATGATCATGAATATTTGCTGCCATTTTTTAGTTTCCTCCTGTGCGTTACGTGCATATAACGATAGTACTTTAACTCACTAACTCGTAAAAATACTTTAATACTTTATCTCGTGAAAGTCAAGAAAAATTTACAAAAAACCTTTTTTTCGCAGGTTTTGTAAAAAATTTCGCATTTCCCTTTACAATTACCTAGTATTTTGATATAATTTGAGCAATTCCTGAAATCCATTGGACGCAGCTTTACAGCTTTACAGTTTTTCAGTAAATTTTACGCAAAACTGTTGACAATATCCTAAAATAGATGTATGATTATTTCATTCAAACTTAACAGAGATTTCATCAAGAGTAGCCGAGGGACTGGCCCTATGAAGCTACGGCAACCACACATCAGTGAACGGTGCCAATTCCAACGGATAATTCCGGCAGATGAAGATTACAGATGCAAAGTATCCTTCGCCGTGCCGGTGAAGGATTTTTTTACGTCGGCCGTCGATTCCGACAGCGGACGTACACCGGAGAATGCGACTCTCAAGCAGCATCCGCTGACTTCTATTGGAAAATAATCTCTCACACTAAAATAAGGACTGCTGAAACTTGCGGTCACATTAGAAAGGAACACAAGAATGATAGAACTAGTTAATGTAGAAAAAACCTACTACAGCAAAGCCGGCGACATCCATGCTCTGCACAAAACAAGCCTGAGCATCAAGGCTGGCGAAATTTTCGGTATCATCGGTCTTTCCGGTGCCGGCAAATCCACATTGGTGCGCTGCATCAACATGCTGGAAAAACCGACTGCAGGCCAGGTATTCGTTGACGGCCAGGAGCTGACCGCCATGAGCGAAGCACAGCTGCGTAAAGCACGTCAAAGCATCGGCATGATTTTCCAGCACTTCAACCTGCTGGCAAGCCGTACTGTTTATGATAACATCGCTTTTCCTCTGGAAATCCAAGGTCTGAGCAAGAGCGAAATCGACAAGCGCGTACGTCCTCTGCTGGAGCTGGTACAGTTGGAAAGCCGTGCCAACTACTATCCCAGCCAGTTGTCCGGCGGCCAGAAACAGCGTGTAGGCATTGCCCGCGCCCTGGCAAGCAATCCTAAGGTACTTCTGTGCGACGAAGCAACCAGCGCCCTCGACCCGCAGACTACCAAATCTATTCTGCATCTGCTGCAGGACATCAACCAAAAGATGAATCTGACCATCGTGCTGATTACACACCAGATGGAGGTTGTAAAAACTATCTGTGACCGCGTTGCTGTTATCGAAAGCGGCGACATCATTGAAGAAGGCCCGATGATTGACGTTTTCACCAATCCGCAGCACCCCACTACCAAGGAATTTACCAAGAGCGTTATCAACGCCGAGCTGCCTGATATCGTTAAACAGATGAAATTAAGCGATACCTATACAGAAGGCAGCAAGCTGCTGGTACGTATCTCCTTCATCGGTGACAGTGCCAGCGAGCCTATTATTTCCGGCATGGTAAAACATTTTGATGTTGACGTAAGCATTATTTCCGGTAATACCGACCAGCTGAAGGATGTCCTCTTCGGCACCCTGCTGATTGAGATTTCCGGTAACCGCGAGCGCATTAAAAATGCATTGGAATATCTGCATCAGCAGCATCTGAAAACGGAGGTAATTGGCTATGAGTCCTGATATGATTGACCTTTTAATAAAATCCTTTTGGGAAACCTGCTACATGGTTTTCGCTTCTACCGCACTTTCCACTTTAATCGGCATTCCGCTGGGCGTAATCCTTACCGTAACCCGCAAGGACCACATTCTGCCGAACCAACCGCTTAACACTATTCTGGGCGCGATTGTCAACGCAACACGTTCCACTCCTTTCATTATATTAATGGTAGCAATTATTCCGCTGACACGTATGATTGTCGGCTCTTCAATCGGTACTACCGCAGCAATCGTGCCGCTGACTATTTCCGCAGCACCGTTCATTGCACGTATCATTGAATCTTCTCTGCTGGAAATCAACCCAGGCATTATCGAAGCAGCTCAGGCTATGGGTGCAAGCCCGATGCAGATTATCACTAAGGTACTGCTTCCCGAAGCAATGCATTCCATCGTACTGGGCGTAACGCTTGCCATCATCAGCTTAATCGGCTACTCCGCAATGGCCGGCACCTTAGGCGGCGGCGGTCTTGGTGACCTGGCAATCCGCTACGGCTACCAGCGCTTCCAGATGGATGTTATGATTGCCACCGTTGTCGTGCTCATCGTCATGGTACAGGCAATGCAGTCCTTAGGCGACTACGCATCTAAAAAGCTTAACAAAAACAAACTGTAATCTACAGGCCAAATGAGGATTTACAACGATGAAGCGAGTTTCATCGACGTAATAAAGAAAAAAGCCGCTGCTGCCAGACAGCAGACCACCATTATTTTAGGGAGGAACAACTTATGAAGAAAATTACTAAACTTTTACTTACCGTTGCGCTCTGCGCACTGACCATCATCGCCGCAGGCTGCGGCGGTGACAACAAGGCAGCCGACAAAAAGGCTGACCCGAACGCACCTGTTAAAATCGGCGTAACCGCAGGTCCGCACGCTGAAATCATGGACAACGTTAAAAAGCTGGCTGAAAAACAAGGCCTGAAAATCGAAGTTGTCGAATTCTCCGACTATGTAACCCCGAACGTATCCCTGGCACAGGGCGAGCTGTTTGCCAACTCCATGCAGCATGCTCCGTATCTGGCAGCAACTCTGAAAAAAGAGCCTAAATTCGAACTGGTTGAAGCTTTCAAAACCGTAAACTTCCCGATGGCTATCTATTCCACCAAATACAAAAAGGTTGAGGATATCCCGGCAGGTGCAACCATCGGCATTCCTAACGATCCGTCCAACGGTGCTCGTGCACTTCTGGTTCTGGCTGACAAGGGCTTCATCGAAGTTAAGGATAAAAACGATGTTTCCACCTCTGTAGCAAGCATCACCAAAAATCCGAAAAACTACAAGATTCAGGAGCTTGACGCTGCTTCCATTCCTAAAGCAATGGGCGACCTTGATATTGCCGTAATCAATGCCAACTATGCACTGGTTGCCAAACTGAACCCGTCTAAGGACAGCCTGCTGGTTGAACGCGCCGATAACCCGTTTGTTAACATCTTCGTAACCACCAAGGCTAACGAAAAGGATCCGCGTATGGAACAGCTGAAGAAGATTTACACCTCCGCTGAAAACAAGAAATTCATCGAAGACCACTTCAAAGGCTCCATTACTCCGGCATTCTGATTTACCAAAGCATAGTACAAAAGCTCCCGCAGACTTCTGTGGGAGCTTTTCTTACACTAATAGAATTTCTAAAAAATTTCGCGTTTAGTACTTTACAAATTTAGCATACTAAAGTATAATGGGTACATAGTTAAATGCTAATTAACAAATGAGGTGTGGAAAATGAAAAAATTAGTAGCTTTAGTAATGGGCCTGATGATGATGCTCATGATGGTTGCTGGCTGCGGCAGCGACGGCCCGAAAAAAATGGTAATCGGTCTGGACGATAACTTCGCTCCTATGGGTTACCGCAATGAAAAGAATGAAATCGTCGGCATGGATATCGACCTTGCACGCGAAGCCTGCAAGCGTGCCGGCATGGAAGTAGAATTTAAACCAATCGACTGGGGTGCAAAGGAAGCAGAGCTCAAATCCAAACGCATTGATGCTATCTGGAACTGCTTCACCGTTAACCCGGAGCGTGAAAAGGTATATGGCATGTCCAAGCCTTACATCAACAACTCCCAGCTGGTTGTTGTTCCTAAGGATTCTCCGATTAAAACCCTCGAAGATTTAAAGGGTAAAATCGTAGCGGTACAAGATGACAGCACAGGCTCCTACCTGCTCGAGCAGCCTGCACACAAAGAGCTGGCAGCTTCCATGAAGGAAGTTCGCAAATATCCCGACTTCGCAGCTATTTACATGGAAATAGACAACAAACGTGTTGATGCTGCTATCGTAGACGCAGTTCTTGCTCGCGGCTATTATGACAAAAAGAAACCCGGTGCCTACAGAATTCTTGAGCAGACCATGGGCGATGAGGTTGTAGCAATTGCCTTCCGTAAGGACGACAAAGACTTCAAAGACCGCATCAGACAAAGCTATGGATGAAATGAAAAAAGACGGTACCTGCAAAAAGATTTCCGAAAAATGGATGGGCGCAGATATCACAAAATATTAATTTGTTATCACTTGAGGGCTGTCGCATTTAGCGGCAGCCCATATTATAATTATATGGAGAGAAATAATTTATGGATTACGTTTTAAATATCATCCCTCAGATGATGGATGGCTGCCTGGTATCATTTCAAGTTTTTATTATCACCATCGTACTGAGCATTCCGTTGGGCATTCTGCTCAGCCTCGGCCGTGTTTCCGGCATTAAACCCCTGCAGGCCCTCATAGGCGGCTACGTTTGGATTCTGCGCGGCTCCCCGCTGATGCTGCAGATTTTCTTCGTTTACTTCGTACTGCCGTCCGTAGGCATTCGCCTGCCGGACTTTGAATCAGCCATCGTAGCCTTTGTATTAAACTACGCTGCCTATTTCTGCGAAATCTTCCGCGCCGGCATCCAGGCAATTCCTGCAGGCCAATACGAAGCAGCGCACACTTTGGGCATGAACTATGTACAGACAATGCGCCGCATTATCCTGCCGCAGGTTATCCGCATCATTCTGCCGCCTATCAGCAACGAAACCATTACTCTGGTAAAGGATACCTCCTTGGTATACGTTCTGGCAATGAACGATCTGATGCGTACCGCACGTAATCTGGTACAGCGCGACTTTTCTATTACCCCCTTCATCGTTGCAGCAGTCTTCTACCTGCTGGCAACTCTGATTTTAACCCTTGTTTTTGAACGTCTGGAAAAACGCTTCTCCAGATATGACCAATAGGAGGAGTAACCACTATGACTACTAAAATCAAAGCAACCAATATCTGGAAAAATTCAATAACCTCGAAGTACTCAAGGGCATCGACCTAGAAGTAAACGAGGGTGAGGTTGTTGCCGTAATCGGCCCTTCCGGCGGTGGCAAAAGCACCCTGCTGCGCTGCCTCAACAAGCTGGAAACAATTGATAAGGGCAGCATTACTATCGACGGTGAAGAGCTGTGCCGTGAAACCTCCGGTGGCACGGAATACGTCAAGAACAATGATGTCCGCCGCATCGCCTGCAAAATGGGCATGGTATTCCAGCAGTTCAACCTTTTTCCGCATATGACTGTTCTGGAAAATCTGATTGAAGCGCCTGTCAACGTACAAAAGCGCGATAAAGCAGAAGTTATCAAGGAAGCAGAGGTTCTGCTGGCAAAGGTCGGCCTTTCCGAAAAGCGTGATGTTTATCCGCGCAAGCTCAGCGGCGGCCAGCAGCAGCGTGTAGCTATCGCCCGTGCTTTAGCCATGAAGCCCGCCATTATGCTTTTTGACGAGCCTACCTCTTCTCTGGACCCGGAGCTGACCGGTGAGGTTTTGCGCACTATGCGCGAGCTGGCAGACGAAAAAATGACCATGGTAGTCGTAACGCATGAAATGGGCTTTGCCCGTGAAGTTGCCACTAAGGTTGTTTTCATGGCTGACGGCCATGTGCAGGAGCAGGGCAGTCCGGAGGAAATTTTCGTTAACCCCAAAAACGAACGTCTGAAATCCTTCTTAAAAGTAATTTTAAAGTAATCAGATAAAGGTTTCTAAATTAATTCACAGATTACACCTACCTTTGTCATATATGTTTGTTACAATAATACTCGAGGATGAAAGGAACCTATTGAACAAGGCAAGCAAAGAAAGGTGATTTCAATGCACGTTAAAATTCTTGGCCCCATGACTAAGCAGGCAGAGCTGCTGCTGCAGAATACTGCTATTGCGTTAAAGAAGCTCAAGGTTAAGGCTGAGTTTGAAAAGTTTCCGAATTCCAAAAGGTAGTGGCCTATGGAGTGATGGTCTTCCCCGCTTTAGTCATCGACGAAAAATTAGTTGCTGTCGGCAGCACGCTTTCGGTAGATGAAGCCATGACTCTTATAAAGCAACTCTCCTAAACATATCTTTTCATCATACACCTCTCCTTAAAATACACCGCACCGTGCGAAATGTGCGGTGTATTTTTTTTGCTTTGAAAACATTTTGATTAATGTTAAATTTATGTAAAGTTCCTTACGCACTTTTAACATCATAAAATTTCGAGTATAATAAGTATAGGTATATGCTGTTTTCGCAGCAATTACGGATGCATACAAACTAAAAAAGGGGACTTATTTTTTATGCTTGCTTATTTCTTGGCATTTTTAGGCGGTATCGCCTTATTTATGTATGGTATGCAGCTGATGGGTGACGGTCTGCAAAAGGCTGCCGGCGCTAAGCTGCAAAAGATTCTGGAAGCCATGACAGGCGTGCTCGCTATGGGCATCCTGTTGGGCGCAGTTGTTACTGCAGTGCTGCAGGCCAGCGGTGCTACCACCGTTATGACCGTAGGCCTGGTAAATGCGGGCCTGCTCACGCTGAAGCAGGGCTTCGGCATTATCATGGGTGCCAACATCGGTACTACTATGACGGCACAGCTCATCGCCTTCAAGCTTTCCGATTATATCACGATTTTAATCTTCATCGGCTTTTTGATGCAGCTGCTGGCGAGAAAAAGCCGCACAAAATATCTTGGTCAGGTTATGCTGGGCTTCGGTATTCTGATGCTGGGCATGGATATGATGGGCAAAGCGGTTATGCCTCTGCGTAACTATCCCGGCTTTGTGCATTTCATCGAGGTTTTCTCCAGCAATCCGTTGCTTGGCATCGGTATCGGTATGATTATGACTGTGCTGATTCAGTCCAGCAGTGCTACCATCGGTATTCTTATCGCCATGGCCGGTCAGGGACTTATTCCGCTGGAGGGTGCGATTCCTGTACTGCTCGGCGACAATATCGGTACCTGTATTACTGCCGTACTCGCTTCACTGCGTGCTAACCTTACGGCTAAGCGTGTAGCTGCAGCTCACGTAATGTTCAACGTCATCGGCAGTATAATTTTTGTAGTCTTTATGCCGTTCTTCATTAAATTCGTGCTGCTTGTATCGCCTGACGGCGACATAGCGCGTCAGATTGCGAATGCGCACTCGGCGTTCAACATTTTGAACACGCTGCTCTTTATGCCCTTTGTTAACCCTTTCATCAAGCTGGTAGAAAAGATTGTGCCCGGCAAGGCAGAAATCATCTCCATGCGCCCTGTTTATCTTGACAAAAACATGCTGAACACTCCCTCTATCGCTATCAGCCTTGCTGTCAAAGAGGTTGTGCGTATGGGCGAGCTGGCACGCAAGGACGTGCGTCTTGGCATGGAGGCTATTCAAAGCTTTGATGCCAACAAGGTAAAATACGTTTTAGAGCACGAGCCTGTTGTCGATGCGTTGGAGCGAGATATTACCGACTATCTGACGCAGATGAGCTCATCTGAAATGAGCGAAAGCCTGACGACACGCCACACCGGTCTTTTGCACGCCTGCACGGATATCGAACGTATCGGTGACCATGGTGAAACATTAGCTAAACGCGCACGCAAGCTTGTTGAGGAGGACGTGGTTTTCTCTGATGAGGCTAAGGCCGAGCTGCTGCAGCTCAGCGAAATGGTACTGCGTGCCTCCGGACGTTCATTGGAGGCCCTAGAGAAAAATGATAAGGTTATTGCGGAGGACGCTGTGCGTCTGTGCCGTGAGGTTAAGCAATACCAGAAGGAAATCCGTAAGAATCATATCACGCGCCTTAACGAACATATCTGCAATCCTACTGCAGGCTTTGTTATGATGGAGCTGCTGATTAATATGAAGCGTGTATCCGATCATTCCAAGAACATTGCCCAGCTGGTGCAGGGAACATTCTAAGAGCTATAAAATCACAACAAGCATACAGACTACTGCTCAACATAGTCTGTATGCTTTTCTTTTGCGTAAAAGCATTGCTAAACTAACAGAGTACGTACATAATTAATCCGCACTTTCTAATATGCGCTTATGAATTTACTCAAGTATACTTGAGTAAATCGTACTTGAGTAAATTTACTCGAAGTACTGCAACCCCTGCTTACCTAAAACGACCATATAATCACCATAGTCTTATCCTTACATACCTA
>ENA-OQDC01000989-OQDC01000989.1-human-gut-metagenome-genome-assembly--contig:-NODE-989-length-16474-cov-10.781856_pt1 | contig 16474 bp, 18 predicted proteins | sample MGYA00242770_ERZ504601 | MGnify/ENA primary metagenome ERZ504601 (study PRJEB26092, sample SAMD00036305) | human gut metagenome | host: Homo sapiens | study: EMG produced TPA metagenomics assembly of...
AGCGCGGGCTCAACCCTCAGGTGCCGGCGCATTACTTTCCGGGCGACGACCCCACCGCCGAGCCGCGAAACGTCTGGCGCAGCCAGGCTCAGCTGTTCTACACCAACTGGCTCAACTACTACGTCTATCAAACCACGCCCTACGACCTAGCACGCGCCGGCGAGGAGCACTAGGCCGCTGTCGTGGCTGTGGCTGCGGCGGTTATCGTGGCCGCTACGCGACGAGCGTGGATAATCGGACACACGAGCGTGGATAATCGGATGCATGTTGAATGAGCGTGGATAATCTCCCGTTTTTAGCTCGTAAGGGGGCCCAAAGCGGGAGATTTTCCACGCTCGATTTTTCTGCAGCTGTTGTACCGGCGGCAGCATCATGCGTCGAGTACATACGGGCCGCATCGCAAACTAGGTAGTTTTGATCCACGGCATTTTTTCTTTCAATGAAGTCGGTGGCTTTTGAGGTTCAAAATGTGGAGACAGGGACCTCTTGACAACCGTTCTACCTGCAGATATAAGCCATTAACCTAAAGCGTTCAAAACCGTCAAGCATTTGGTCAGCTTTTGGTTGGCATTTGGTCAGACTTCGCATGAAACCGCCTGGTACGTTGGCGCCGTTCCAAGAGTTTGGAGGCGACATGGCAAACATGACGGCGAATCAAAGACTTGCAGGTCACATTAAGGCATGCGAACAGCAGATGAGCTGCGTGTACGCGCGAACTGCGGCGGAGGCAAAGCAGATTGAGCGACGGGTGGCGGCGGGAAGTCTAGAGGCGGTCATGCCAGGGCTGTATGCGCGTCCGGAATATTGGTCCGAACTCAAGTTTCGACAGCGTTATCTGCATCGGGTGCGGGCCCTTGCGCAAAAGCATCCCGACTGGACGTTTTGCTCCTATACAGCGGCTGTTATCTATGGCCTTTCGGTTTCGCATGCCAATTTGACGCACATCCATATCGCCGTGGCACCGGCACAATCAACGACGCCGGGCTCTAAGATTATTCGCCATCGCTATGCTCATCGAACGCGGGCCAGCCAGATGGATATTGCCGTGACCGATATCGATCAGACGATTACGGATTGCCTGGTCGATGCGTCGTTTGTCGAGGGGCTGATCATTGCGGACTCGGCGCTCCATGAGCAGCTGTTGTCGAAGGAGCATCTCGTTGAGGCAGTCAACAAGCTTGGCTTAAATCGTCGCGGTGTTGTGACGGCGCGCAGGGTTGCACGGTATGCCGATGGCCTGTCGGAAAGCGGTGGCGAGTCCAAGGCGCGCGCCCTGATGATCGAGCGCGGCTGGCAGACGCCGGAGCTGCAAATTGAGCTGTTCGACCCGGTTGAGCCGGGACGGCCGTATCGCGTCGACTACTTGTGGCGCGTGGAAGATCGGCTGATCATCGGGGAATTTGACGGATTCGTTAAAAGCGAGAAGGCAGCGGAGGAGGGCAAGCTCGCAAAGGCGCAGTTTGATGAGCGCCAGCGCGAGTCGAGGCTTTCGCTGCTTGATAACTGCAGGATCGTGCGCTTGTGCTGGGATGATCTGAGGGATCCGGCAAAGCTCGATCGCAAGCTCAAAGTTGCCGGCGTGCCGCGTGCATGTTGAGGCGGTTGCGGGGCGTTAAGCTGCACGAGCGTGGATAATCGGACACACGAGCGCGGAAATCTGGACGCGCGTTGATTGAGCGTGGATTTTCAGACATACGAGCGTGGATTATCGGACGTTTGAATAATGAGCGTGGATAATCTCCCGTTTTTTGCCCCCGAACAGTTCCAAAGTGGGAGTTTTTCCACGCTTATCTTGCGGGTGCGATACAACGACATTTAGGCGCTGACGATGTTGGGCAGCGGCAGGTCGTGGACGTCGGTGGGGACGTGGTCGATGCGCTGTTCGTCAAAGGCGATGCCGACGATTTGACATGCGGGCGAGAGCATGGACAGGTAACGGTCGTAGCAGCCGCCGCCGTAGCCCAGGCGCGCGCCGGTTTGGTCGAAGGCCACGAGCGGCACAACAATCATGTCGAGTGCTTCGGCAGGCACGATGGGGAAGCGGTTGCTGCCGATGTCCGCGGCAGCGAAGGTTCGCGTGGGATGAGTGATAAACGGAGCCGCGGACGCATCGTCGGCGGCAACCGCCCGCATGCACATACGCTGGCCACAAGCTGCGGCTTCGGCTGCCGAGAGCATGCACGGATAGGCTGCGCGCCAGCCGCGCGCGGCGGCCGCAGCGGCAAACGCGGCAGGGTCTGCCTCGGAACCCATCGCGGCATAGACGGCAACGGTGCGCGGCGCCGCGGCATCCAAGCGGCCCAGCAGCTCAGCCAGCCGCGTGCAAATGACAGCAGACTTTGCCTTCCGAACATCCAAATCAATCGCATCGCGCCGAGCAATTACCGCCCGCCGCAACTCAGCCTTATCCATTCCAGCCCCCTCTCCCAAACCTACCAAAAAGGGACAGGTTTATTTTGGCAGGTTTTATCTGGGCAAATGTCGAAACCACCACAAAGGTGCCTGTCCCCTTTGTGGTGGTTTTGCTTGCTGTGGCTAGCCCAGCAGGTCGACTACGTTGAAGTTGGCGTTGCTCTTGGCGATGACGTCTCGGCCGCCAAAGACGCAGGTGGGCGACTCGGCTGCGATGCGCGTCACGTCGGTGCCGAGCGAGCGCAGCTCACCGGGCGTGGCGGCGAGCATCTGGGCGCGACGCTCCTCGCGCGCATGCGGATCGAGCCCGGCCAGGTAGGTCGTGTTGCGGCGCTTGGTGAGCGCGTACGGCTTCACCGGCGCGTCCATGCCGCTCACGCAGCTCACGATAAAGCCCTCAAAGGCGGCTTCGTCGGGCTCAAAGCTGCCAAGCCATGCACCCGCGCGCTCCACGCGCTCAATCGAAGGATCGATCGCCGGGTCGCGGTAGGTGTAGAACGCCGCCTGACGCTCACCTGCCGCGCGGAATCCGCAGCCGTACGCCCCGCCCTTCACGCGGATCTCGTTCCACAGGTAGTCGTAGGAGAGCGCGTTGGCAGCCACGGCCCAAGTGCCTGTCACGTCAATGCCCAGGCGACGCGGGTCGCACGCGCTTGCCGCAAAGCAGATGTCGCTGGGGATCACGAAAGCCTCGTGGCGGTCGCACGGCGCCGGCACCACGAGCGCGTCGCGGCCGGCAGCCATCGCCCGCCACCAGCCCCAGGCTCGCCCGCGGCGATCCCAGTACGCGTCAAGTCCTCGTCGCTGCCGGTAAAGCTCGCCATGCAGCCATCGGCCACAAAGATGCGGCCTGCCAGTTCGGTAAGCTTGCCGCGCAGGTCGTCCAGGCGCTCGTCAAAGTGGTCGAGCAGATCGCGCAGGAACAGATAGAAGTCCACGCCCGAAAGCTGCTCGCGCACCACGGCCGAAGGCGAGCTGTAGCTCATCGCGCGACCGAGTGCCGCCGAGTGACCGTTGTTGATAAAGCCCTGCTCAAGCCCAATGCGAATCTGCGTGAGCACGTCGCGCACGCGGTCGGCGTCGGCATCTGCCAAAAGCGTGCTCGACCATACCTCGCGCGGCAGACTCGCCAGTGCATCAATCTTCTCGGACAGGGCGCCGGCGCTCACCAGCAGGTAGGGGCGCACGCCGTCCACGTCGGGCTGGGTCATGACTTCGGTCGTAAAGCTCAAAAAGCCGAGCTTGCCAGCGAGCAAGTTGTCGAGTTCCTCGGCCGAGTGCTCGCGCGTGGGCAGCTGCTTAAGCAGGCGGCAGAGCAGTGTCACGTAGGGCAGGTCCTCAAACGCGACGCAGCTCAGGTCGAAATACTGCATGGCGTAGGCCAGGCGGTTGGTGGGGATGTCGTGGTGCAGACAGGGGATGGGCGCGGTCGTGTCCACGACCAGCGGCGGCTCGGGGCGCGCCTCGCCAATGTCGGACACGCGCAGGCGCGGCAGCGTGGCCTTGTCCTCGGGCGTGTCCTCGGCCTCCTGCGCGGCACGCAGCGCGGCCGTGCGCTCGACCACGTTGGCCAGCTCGGCATCGGTCATGGCGTCGCGCTTGGCTGCCAGCTCTGCGGCTTCGGCACCCTCCGAACCCTCGGCGGCGTCCACCGGCACCAGCTCGACGAGCGCCATGTGGTCGTTCTCCAGCACCAGCTCGCGCAGCAGGTCCTCAAAGTAGGTGCCGTCCAGCTCGCTGCGCAGCTCCTCGTACACCGGGCCGTACTTGAGCGCCAGCGTCGCGGCGTCGTCATCGTAGAGCCACGTGCTCAGCGCGTCGCACGCAATGGCCACGCCGTCGGCGATGCCGTAGTCGCGCTGGCGCAGATCGTATTCGTTGCTGCTGATGATGGCTTCCAGGCGCTCGCGCGGAACGCCGTGCTCGCACAGGTCGCGGCAGGCGTCCTGGAACACGCGGCGCAGCTCGCGCGCCACGCCGGGCTGCGCGTTTTGCAGCATGATGAGCTCGTAGGGCTGCAGGCACTCGGCCGCGGTGTAGCTCACCACGTTGCCGCCCAGGCCGGCGGCCAGAATGGCCTTCTTAACCGGCGCTTCGTTGGAGCCCAGCAGCGCCTCGAACAGGATATCCGCCGCAATCGTGCGCTTGCGATCGAGCGCGCTGCCCAGCACCAGGCCCAGGCCCACCAGGGCGTTCTCGGGCGTGGTGGCCATCTTGACGCGCTTGTACTCGCAGGTCACGGGCGCCTGCACGTCCAGCGGATTGGGCGCCAGCGCGGACGGGTCCTCGCTGGCGGCGACGGCAGCGTCCATGCGGCGGCTCGCGGCACTCAGCTGCGACAGATAGCGCTCGTCCAAAAAGGCCAACGCTCGGTCCACGTCCAGGTCGCCGTAGAGCGTGATGTAGGAGTTGGAGGGGTTGTAGTGGCGCGCGTGTGTGTCCAGGAACTGCTCGTAGGTGAGCGCGGGAATCGCGCGCGGGTCGCCGCCGCTCTCGTGCGCATAGGCGGTGTCAGGATAGAGCGCGGCGTTGACGGCGTCGTCCAGCACGCTCATGGGATCGGACAGCGCGCCCTTCATCTCGTTGAACACCACGCCGTTATAGCGCAGCGTGCCCTCGCGCAGGCTGGCGGGGCTGCCGTCGCCTTCGCCTTCGACGTCCTCCGGCAGGTCTAGCTCGTAGTGCCAGCCCTCCTGCTCAAAAATGGTGGGCTTGGTATAGATGGCCGGGTTGAACACCGCGTCCAGGTACACGTCCATCAGGTTGTACAGATCCTGCTCGTTGGTGGTGGCGACGGGGTAGATGGTCTTGTCGGGGTAGGTCATGGCGTTGAGGAACGTCTGCATGGAGCTCTTGATCAGGTCGACAAACGGCTCCTTGACGGGGAACTTGGCCGATCCGCACAGTACCGAGTGCTCAAGAATATGGAACACGCCGGTGGAATCGGCCGGCGGCGTCTTAAAGCCAATGGCAAAGGCCTTGTTTTCGTCGTCGCACGCTAGGTACAGCAGGCGCGCGCCCGAGGTGGTATGGCGCAGTACGTAAGCGTCCGAGTCGAGCTCGGGCACGGTCTCACAGCGCTCGACGGCAAAGCCGTGGCAGGTGGTTCCGGGCACCAGCAGCGCGGCGGCAGCGGCACGCGGGTCAGTTGAGGTGGTGGGCATATGCAGCCTCCTTTGACGCCCCAGCGGGGGCGAATCGAGTCGAATCCTCGAGAGTATACCCATATGGGGCCCTCGACCAATCTGCCGGATGAGCGTGGATTTTCGGACGAAATCGGCCGCCAAAAGCTCAAAAACCGTCCAAATATCCACGCTCGCGCGTCAAGTACGTATCTCTCACCTCACATTCATCTCTACGACGAGGGATGAATGTGAGACAGGTAGAAGATAAAAATCAATCGGCTTATCGGATGCATATACCGCCATCAGATTGAAGCTGTATGCGGAAATGGATGGACTCTACACCGCTTACGCAAAATAACCCCTCGTTTGCTAAAACATTATAGGAAATGGCGTGGAGTGCTAAAAAGTTCTAATACAATATAAGTCATTTATCTATAGGCTGCTGATTCCTTGTAAAGGTATGGTTGATATGGTTGAGGCAAATAGCGTTATCCCCCTGTACAAACAGATTGTTCGTGCGCTTTCTGATTCAATCGCCAACGGCACGTACCGCCCGGGAGATAAGCTTCCGACCGAGGCGGAGCTTATCGAGCAATTTGGTGTGAGCCGAATAACGGTTCGCTCCGCAATTAAAGAAATGGAAGATGCTGGGCTTGTTGAGAGGGCTCGCGGCAAGGGCACGTTCGTTTCGTCGGACACGCAGATGTATGCCGCGGACGACCGTGAGAGCTTTACCCATTCGTGCCAGCTTGCGGGCAAACAGGCGTCTACCAGGGTTCTCGAAATGGGCTGGGACTTCCCAAGTCTGCGAGACGCGAAGTTCCTGGGCGTAGACGATACCCAAAAGGTATTGCGTAGCCGTCGTTTGCGCCTTGTGGATGGCAAGCCCACGATGCTGGAAACCAATAGCTATTCCGCTGCGCTTTCTTTTTTGGAGCATGAGTCCCTCGATGATTCACTGATGGCGGTACTCGATCGCCAGGGGATCAAGATGGGTCCCAACACGCGTACGCTCGAGGTCTGCTATGCGAGCGAGCTCGAGGCGGCATACCTTAACGTGGAGCTGGACTCTTCGCTGCTTCTGTTTGTCGATAGACGTTATGCCCCAAGTGGTGAGCCGCTTTTCATCTCCCGTCAGGTGTACTGCACCGAGCGACTGAAGTTCTATTTGTAAATTAGAGATAGATTGGTCGATTTACCGACCAATTGTTACCGTTCGCGGATTTGGAAAATAGACACACCACGTAGGGTAGATTGCTAATATACTTTGTTATGACAATATAGTACGTCCTATTGGTATTGGAGAACTATGAATAAGATATTGCTAGCGAGTCATGGTTATCTCGCCCAAGGCATGAAAAGCTCTCTGGAGATTCTGATGGGCACCAACGACCGAATCGAGTACCTGTGCGCCTATGTCGATGACGATTCAAGGGACGTCGCGGCGTTGATTGATGCATGGATGGAGACGAGGGACCCTGCCGACTCTTGGTTTGTCGTGACTGACATCTTTGGCGGCTCTGTAAACAACGAATTCATTCAGAGGCAGACTGCCGGATCGTTTACGTTGATCGCCGGAATGAACTTGCCGCTGCTGGTGGAAATGGTTACACAGCTGGACTCTCTGGATGCGGACAAGGCCAAAGCCGCGGTCGAGGGATCGCGTTCGTTTATTCAGCTTTGCGAGGCGACGGACATGCTTGCCGGCGCCGAGGAAGAAGATTTCTAGTTAGTTCTGGTTCGAGCCCTAGCTAGGGGTCGCACCTGTCATTCCCTTTATCACGTGCGGAGATGATAACGATGATTAAGCTTACGAGAGTTGATTACCGACTGATTCACGGCCAAGTTGCCATGTCCTGGACTCACGCTTTGGATGTAGATTGCATTCTGCTCGCCAGCGATGCTGTGGCAAAAGACGACATGAGGAAGGCGGCCTTGAGGCTCGCCCGCCCCAGCGGCGTTAAACTCGTCATCAAGGATGTTGACGCTGCTATCGAGGCGCTCAACAGCGGCGTTACCGACAAGTATTCGCTGTTTATCATCGCTGAGACGATTGAAGATGTCTATCGTCTCGCTAAGGGTTGCAAAGACATCAAAGAGATCAATCTGGGTGGAACCCGAAAGACCCCCGAGACCACGCTTCATCCGACCCCTGCAATCTTCGCGACCGAGAAAGATGCCGAGCATATCCAAGAACTCCTGGGCGATGGCGTGGCCATCGAAATCCGTCAGGTTCCCAATGACGCTAAGGTGTTTGCCAAGGACGTTTTTAGCCGAAAACATGCTGGTGCTCGGTATTTATTGAACCGATACTCTATGTCTAAGCCCGTCGATCATTTGATCGACGGGCTTTTTATTGAAGAAAAATCAAAAAAATTTGAAATAGTTCTTGCATAGTTAGTTATATAAAGTATTATAACGTCATGGGATGAATGAAGGGTTCATCCAAGTGAGTTAGGAGTAAGGGATGTTCAATTTCGATGAGCCTCGTTACGAGAAGGTTGTGAGCGATGCCCTCGCTCTCCGTCCTCAGATTGAGGCTGCCGTGGACGAGGTCTGCGAGCAGGGTTATTCCAACATCTTCTTCATCGGCTGCGGCGGCACCTGGGCCCACACGCTCCCGATGAAGTATTGGGTCGAGACCACCACGGCCGACGTCGACGTCCACTGCGAGATCGCCGCCGAGTTCCTCGCGTGCCCGCCCAAGACCTTCAACAAGGATTCGGTCTGCGTCTTCTCCACCCGTACCGGCACCACCCCCGAGATCATTGAGGCTGCCAAGTTCTGCCAGGAGCAGGGCGCCCGCACGCTGATGTATGTCTCCAACGACAACACCCCGGCCACCGAGTACGCCGATTACAAGTTCTTCAGCTTCGCCGAGGACGACGTTCTGTGCGAGGCCATCTACACCTACCAGATCACGCTGGTCGCCCGCTTCCTCAAGAACGCCGGCGCCTTCCCCAAGTACGACACCTTCATGGAGGAGTTCGGCAACATCGCTCCGTTCCTCATCAAGGCCAAGGACGCCCAGGACGAGCGCTGCGCCGCCATGGCCGAGGACTTCAAGGACACCGACTACCACATGGTGATCGGCTCCGGCATGCTCTGGGGCGAGGCCTACGACTACGCCATGTGCATCCTCGAGGAGATGCAGTGGATCAAGACCAAGTCCATCCACGCCGCCGAGTTCTTCCACGGCACCATCGAGCTGTGCGAGGAGGGCACGAGCCTCATCATGCTCTACGGCGAGGACGACACCCGCAAGCTCATGGACCGCGTGGACAACTTCACCCACATGCTCGCCGACGAGAAGGGCGTCCATGTCCGCGTGAACAAGTTCGACACCGCCGAGGTCGAGCTGCCGTTCAGCGACCCCGAGTTCCGCAAGATCGTCTCCCCGATGGTCACCTACACCATCACCGAGCGCCTGAGCTGCCATCTCGAGCACGTCCGCAACCACCCGCTCACCACGCGTCGCTACTACCACCAGATGAACTACTAAAGCAGCTTTCAGCGGCCGTTACTATGCTCGGAAATAATTCGTTATGTTGCGTTCGTAAAACAATGCAAACAAATGTCGCAGTCTCGTTCTAGAGGGCCATGCCGTAGCTGGCCGCTAGAGGTCGTATTTGCTTGGACTCGACCATGTGGCTCGTTGGCATTTCACGGTAGCGACTTCAAGGCGAAATGGGGCATTTTTGCCAAATGCCCCTCTTGTTTGCGCCACAAGTGGCATTCGACACCTTCATATGGAGTGTTTGATATTGTAGACGGTTCAAAAATAAGATTGAACCGTCTATTTCTTTCAAAATAATACGTAATAGGTTATCTTATAACGTATAGAAGTTTCATAGAATGTTGTACGGAGAACGTTATGATTAACCCGACTAGTGCTGTGCCGCTATATGTACAAGTAGCTGATGATTTGCGCCGCCGTATTGAGATGGGCGAGTTTTCCGAAAGTGGCGTGTTGCCTAGCGAAAATGGTTTTTGCGAAGAATACGAGGTTAGCCGCGCGACGATACGGAAGGCAATTCAAGCTCTTGTGGATGACGACGTGCTTGATACGCGTCATGGCAAAGGCACATTTATCCGGCAGCCTAAAATCGTCTCGAGCTTGAGCACGTTTAAGGGTTTCACTTATTTTTGCCATGAAAATAATATCGAAACCTCGTCTCGTGTTCTCGCTCTTCAGGAGGTCGAGCCGTCCGTTGCCGTCCGTCGTCATTTGCGAATGGAAGAGAACGAATCTGCGGTTTACCTCAAACGCGTGAGGTCAATTAACCACATCAATGCAATGATTGAACATATTTATCTTCCAGTTAAGAACTTCGGGTTTTTACTGGGTGTCGATATGGAGAACGCATCACTTTATGAAACGATTGAGAGAGAGACGGGACTGCGACTAGAGGATAATTGTTTCCCGTCTATTGTGCTTGAAGCAGGGCTTGCTACGGATGAGGAGAAGCGCATCCTTAATATCGCAGGAGAAGCTGCGATGTTTATATTGAGTGAGACCGTTTATATGAGCACTGGTAAGCCAGTGCACTTTACTAAGCAAGTGATGTTGGGTGATTATTTCAAATACTTCTTTTCGATTAAGGCTAATCAACTCGGCATCAATTGGCAGGGACTTGAAGCCGTTGAGTGTAGAAAGCAATAGGTTGAATAATGGTTAAAGTGGAGAGCGCTGTTCCATTGTATAAGCAGATCGTTCACGATCTTGTGAGTCGAATAGAAAGTGGCGTATATAGCGAAGGGGATAAGCTTCCTACTGAGACGGAGCTTATGGAGGAATATGGCGTTAGTCGTATTACTGTTCGATCGGCAATCAAGGAACTAGAGGATGCCGATATCGTTGAGCGCACGCGAGGGAAAGGGACTTTTGTTACCACGACACGCAATGCCTATGCAGCCGATGACCAGGAAAGCTTCACCCATTCCTGCATTCAAGAAAATAAAAAGCCTTCTACCGTAGTGCTCGAAGTAGCTTGGATTTATCCTACGCTGCGCGACGTGCGTTTTCTTCAGGTCCAGGAGGACGAGAATATTCTTCAGACTAGACGTTTGCGCTTAGTCGATGGCGTGCCAACGATGTTGGAAACCAATAGCTACACTCCTTCTCTTGCCTTTTTTGGAACATGAAGATTTATCGGGTTCTCTACTTGAGGTGCTGGGAAGACGCCATATCGAACTTGGCAATAACGAGCGAACGTTGCAGGTGTGCTTTGCAAGTGCTTACGAGGCAGAACATTTGAATGTAAAGCCGGGATCTGCCCTTTTATTATTTGTAGATAAGCGTTGCAGCGCGCAGGGAGTGCCATTGTTTATTTCGCGGCAGGTGTACTGCACTGAGCGCTTAAAGTTTTATCTCTAGCGAAAGCCAAACCCCGGATCTTTCTTAACCGAATAACAAGAGATTGAAAACGCCCCGACAAAGGGGCGTTTTTTTTTGCCGTTTACGGGCGAATTATTACCGCTTAGGAAGCTTGATTGATCTGTCTTGACAAAGCGAAAGCTTCGAGGATACTGTAGATAACAATACAAAATATAACGTTCTATTAACAGATGATTGACTGAGATTGGGAGATAAATGAGGAAGTTGCTCTTGGCCAGCCATGGGCCACTTGCTAGAGCGATGCGTGAAACGCTCCAGCTATTTTGCGGTGAAGATCCTCGCGTTAAGGTGCTATGCGCATATGTCGATGAGGACACGATGGATGTAAACGAGTTGATAGATTTTTGGGACCGTTCTCGCGACCCAGCAGACCAGTGGATTGTCATCACTGATGTCTATGGTGGGTCAGTGAATAACGCTTTTATGGAAAGGTTGGGTGACGATTCTCTAAGGCTCATTGCCGGCATGTCGCTACCACTAGTGCTCGAAGTGTTTTCGAAATTGAGCACACTTGATGACGCCGAGCTCGCTGCATTGGTTTCAAGTGTCCGCCAAAAGGGCACATGCCTATGTTCGCTGCCAAATTCGGTAGAAGAAGACGAGGATTTTTGAGAAAGGAACAAAGATGATTAAGCTGCTGAGAGTTGACCATCGCTTGCTTCATGGTCAGGTTGCCATGACTTGGACGCAAGAGCTTGACACCAATTGCATTTTGATTGCCTGCGATGCGGTTGTGAAAGATGACGTGCGCAAGACGACGCTTAAGCTGGCACGTCCGGCAGGCGTCAAATTGGTTATCAAATCGGTCGATGATTCTATCGAGGCTCTTAGGAGCGGTGTGACCGATAAGTACCGTTTGTTCATTGTCGTTGAAAGCATCGAAGATGCTTACCGCTTGGCGAAGGGCTACAGCGAAATCAAGCATATCAACATTGGAGGAACGAAGCCGCGTGAGGGTGCAGATGTACGCCTATCTTCAACGGTTTTCGCTACCGATCGCGACGTGGAGCTTCTACATGAGCTCAGTGATGCCGGAATCGAGGTGGAGATCAGGCAGGTACCTAGAGACGAGAAGATTTTGATTTAAGCACATACAATAGAAAGGGGATCTCTCATGTTGACTCAAGCGATCCTTATCGGCCTCGTTGCAATGTGCGTGACATTTGAGTGGGCACTTGGCACTTGCCTTGCTTCTCGCCCGATTGTCACGGGCGTCCTCATCGGTCTTGTGATGGGTGATTTGCAGACGGGCATTATTGTCGGCGCCACGCTTGAAATGGTGTTCATTGGATCGGTTACCATCGGGGCGGCCGTTCCGCCTGACGTTATCACCGGTGGTATTTTGGGCACTGCCTTTGCAATTTCGACGGGTCAAGGCGCTGAAGTTGCGCTGACGCTCGCTTTTCCGATTGCGTCGCTTTATCTCATCATCGATAACGCGCTTACGCTGATCGTGATGCCGTTTTTCGTCCATAAAGCGGACGACTGTGTGGCAAAGGGCGACCTCAAAGGTATGGAGCGGATGCATCTGCTTGGTGGATTCATCGTCAAATCGCTTCCTCGCTTTTTCGTGTGCTCCCTTGCTTTCTATCTCGGAACGCCGGTTATGAACGCGGTGCTTAACGCAATTCCCGAGTTTGTAAGTAACGGCCTGGTTATTGCGGGTGGATTCATCCCTGCGCTCGGCATTGCACTGCTCGCTTCAATGATTGTCAACAAGCAGACTGCTATTTTCTTCGTGCTCGGGTTTGCGCTCTGTGCCTACATGAGCATTCCAATCCTTGGTATTGCCATCATTGGGCTTTGCCTCGCAGTAATCCTCGTGGTGGTCCAGCCAAACTTCATTGCTCAGACGCCACAGCTTAGTTCGGAAGGGAGCTTCGACGATGACGACTTCTAATGACACCAGTTCCAACAAGATTACAAAGCGTGATCTAAAATCGGTATTTTTCCGTTCGCTTACGATGGAGTACTCCTGGAACTACGAGCGCCAGCAGCACATGGGATACTGCTTCTCTATGCTTCCCATCATTCGTCGCGTGTATAAGAATAAGGATGACCAGGCTGCTGCTGCCAAGCGTCACATGGAGTTCTTCAACACCACTCCTTATGTCTCAACATTAATTCTGGGCATTTCGGCAGCGATGGAAGAGGCAAACGCTAACGAAGAGGATTTTGACGAATCCTCCATCAACAGCGTAAAGGCCGCTCTTATGAGCCCGCTGGCTGGCATCGGTGACTCTCTGTTCTGGGGAACGTTGCGTGTCATCGCCACTGGCTTGGGTGTGTCGCTTGCTATGCAGGGTAACATTCTCGGCCCGCTTCTCTTCCTTGTCGTATTCAATGTTCCGCATTATCTGATTCGTTGGTTCTGCCTTAAATGGGGCTATGGATTCGGAACCAGTTTCTTGAGCAAGATCGAGAAATCTGGTCTTATGCCAAAGCTCACTATGGGGGCTGCAATTCTCGGTCTTATGGTTATCGGCGCTATGGTGCCCAACCTAGTATCGGTCAGCGTGGCTGGTTCTCTCGGTACCGGCGACAGTGCGCAGACTATCCAAAGCATCATCGACGGTATCATGCCGAGCCTGCTGCCGCTGCTTGTGACACTTGGAGTTTACGAACTCGTCCAGCACAAGGTCAAGATTGCTTGGATTCTCGTTATTCTCATGGCGGTTGGTATCGTTGGCTCCTTCTTCGGAGTGTTTGCAATCTAAATGGTTGATTTCGCCGTCTGGCCCAATTGAATTAGAAAGGCATATCTCATGGTTTCATTTGATGAACAGGCAATTCTCGATAACGGTGCTTATATCTACAATCAACGTGCCGAAATTGAACGAATTGCTGACGAAATTTGCGAAAAGGGTTTCGATTCGATTTTCTTCACCTCGTCAGGTGGCTCGCTTGCGATGATGCAGCCGTTTGACTATATGGTTTCTGTTATGTCCGATATTCCCGTCCAGTCCCAAGTTTCGGCAGATTTCCTTACGGTTGGCAATCGGCGCATCGGTAAGGGGACCTTGGCGTTCATGGCGTCCAAGTCGGGCGACACTAAAGAGACGGTCGCGGCGGCAAAGGCGGCAAAAGACGCAGGCTGCACCATTGTCTCTACGCTTGGCGTGGACGGTTCACCGCTTGGTGAACTTTCCGATTATGGAGTGATCTATAAGCAGGGCCGTCCTATGGAGCTCGTGCTGTACCTTCTGATTGGAAAGATTCTCAAGAACAGGGGCTTTTTCGATGACTACGATCGCTTCGCTGATGAGCTTGTGAATCTCCCCGCTGCTCTCGTTTCCGTCGGCAAGAACGCTGACGAGATGGCTCGCGCATATGCTCTGAAGCACAAGGACGATCCGTATCAGATTTGGATTGGTTCTGGCAATCTGTGGGGCCCCACGTATTCGTTTGCCATGTGTGTGCTCGAGGAGTCCCAATGGCTGCGCACCAAATCCGTTACATCGCCTGAGTTCTTCCATGGCACTATCGAACTTGTTGAGCCGGGCGTTTGCGTCGCGCTCGCAATGACGGAGGCGCAGACTAGGCCTCTTGATGAGCGCGTTGCACGCTTCTGTAAGCAATATGCGGATGATTTCACCGTATTCGATACACATGATTATGAGTTGCCGGGTATCAGTGATGAATTCCGCTGGATGCTTTCTCCGGTGGTGCTCAATGCCATTCTCTCGCGTGTGAGCAAGAATTTCGAGGAAATTCGTGACCATTCGCTCGACATCCGCCGTTATTACCGCAAGGTCGAGTACTAATAAAGACCGTACGTGATGGGAGGCGTTGAGGTGAAAATCGCAGCAATTGGTGACAACGTTATTGATCGCTATCTCAACAAAGGCGTTATGTATCCTGGTGGCAATGCCGTAAACGTCGCTGCCCATGCAAGCATGCTTGGCGCACAGGCTGCGTATATTGGGGAGATCGGCAACGACCTGGGAGGGCGAATAATCACCGATGCCCTTTCTTCGCTGAACGTTGACCTTTCGCAATCATGCATGCCTGAAAAAGCAACAACCAAGACTTGCGATGTAAATGTTTACAACGGTGAACGTGTCGAAGTTGGTTACGATACGGGGGCTTGCTGGGCGCACAAAACCCATATCAACGATTCTGATGTCAAGTTTCTTCAGGGATTCGATGCGGTTTTTACCAGCGTCAATGCAAAGCTGCAGGATGATGTGCACCTAGTTCAAGATCTTCCCGCTGTAGTGGTTTACGACTTTTCCGTTAAAGATAAGTATCGAACCGACGCATACTTCGATCTTGTTTGCCCTGCTACAACCCTTGGTCTGTTTTCCTGTTCCGGCGAGAGCGATCAACAGATTCAAGTTCTATTGAAGAGGGCCATAGAGCATGGTTGTCGCTACACGATTGCTACACGGGGATCTGCAGGGCCTGTGTTCTTTGACGGTTCCCGATGGTACCAGGGAAATATAAGACCCGTAGATGCGCTTGACACCATGGGCGCGGGAGATTCGTATATCACTGCGTTTGTTGTGAGCTGTCTCTCGCATGGCTGGAGTAAAAAGCAACCGCTCGATGCGGAGATCATTCGGGATGCAATGGAATTCGCTGCTGACTATTCAGCTAAGAATTGCCTTAAACCCGGCGGCTTTGGATTCGAGCATAAACTCGCCGAGATGAAAGACGGCCAAGCTTCCATTTCCTAGAAAGGTATTTTTTTAGGTCATTAAGTATTAATACGTAGTGAAATGACAAGTTGTCAATTTGAAACGAATTTCACTCTATTAAACGAAGGGATATTAGATATGTTCAATTTCGATGAGCCTCGTTACGAGAAGGTTGTGAGCGATGCCCTCGCTCTCCGTCCTCAGATTGAGGCTGCCGTGGACAAGGTCTGCGAGCAGGGCTATTCCAACATCTTCTTCATCGGCTGCGGCGGCACCTGGGCCCACACGCTCCCGATGAAGTATTGGGTCGAGACCACCACGGCCGACGTCGACGTCCACTGCGAGATTGCCGCTGAGTTCCTCGCATGCCCGCCCAAGGCCTTCAACAAGGACTCGGTCTGCGTCTTCTCCACCCGTACCGGCACCACCCCCGAGATCATCGAGGCCGCCAAGTTCTGCCAGGAGCAGGGTGCCCGCACGCTGATGTACGTCTCCAACGACAACACCCCGGCCACCGAGTACGCCGATTACAAGTTCTTCAGCTTCGCCGAGGACGACGTCCTGTGCGAGGCCATCTACACCTACCAGATCACGCTGGTCGCCCGCTTCCTCAAGAACGCCGGCGCCTTCCCCAAGTACGACACCTTCATGGAGGAGTTCGGCAACATCGCCCCGTACCTCATCAAGGCCAAGGACGCCCAGGACGAGCGCTGCGCCGCCATGGCCGAGGACTTCAAGGACACCGACTACCACATGGTGATCGGCTCCGGCATGCTCTGGGGCGAGGCCTACGACTACGCCATGTGCATCCTCGAGGAGATGCAGTGGATCAAGACCAAGTCCATCCACGCCGCCGAGTTCTTCCACGGCACCATCGAGCTGTGCGAGGAGGGCACGAG
>ENA-OQDC01000992-OQDC01000992.1-human-gut-metagenome-genome-assembly--contig:-NODE-992-length-16459-cov-4.801923_pt1 | contig 16459 bp, 18 predicted proteins | sample MGYA00242770_ERZ504601 | MGnify/ENA primary metagenome ERZ504601 (study PRJEB26092, sample SAMD00036305) | human gut metagenome | host: Homo sapiens | study: EMG produced TPA metagenomics assembly of...
CTACTTCCCCATGGCGCTCGCGGATTTGCGCATGATGGCGTCCTTCCCGGGCAAGGGCCTGAGCAAGGAAACCCTGGTGTACTACGAGGTGCTCGACTGGGCGTATCCGCGGGCAAACTACCTGGACGTTCGCCTTGTGGGCATTTTGGAGCCGTGGGATTTTGGCAAGGTGGGGCCGTTCGATCCTGCCATGCAGGAAGGTGACTTCCGCGTCGTTTCCGTCGATGCGTCTACCAAGGACCAGGTGGTCATTGATAAGCTGGCGCTCGATATTGCCGGCAACGATGCCGAGGCGGTGCTGGGGCTCAATAAAAAGAGCATCCGCGCCTGGGCGCGCAAGGCCCGCAAACATAAGGACGGCCTGGTGATGGTACCGGTCTACTTTGTCGATCGCCCGGCGTCGGATAGCCGCGACGGCGAGCAGGTGCGCATCGCCGTGAACGGCCAGACGGGTCGCGCGGCCGCGGTGGTGTTTAGCGACAAGCGCGAGACGCATGTGGTGGCACCGCTCAATCCCAACGTGTTGCTGTCGAGTGAAAGCACCGTGCACGCCACGCCCATCGAGGTCAAATACGTTAAATCGCCCTTCCTATACCAGATTGTACGCCGTGGAGGCGGCGAGCCACCGCGCCAAGTGGCAGCAACTGCCGAGGGCTCTTACCGAGAGGAAAAGCCCAAACGCCGCGGCCTGCTGGGTGCGCTATTTGGGAAGTAGGGGAGTGGTGCTGGTTAGTCTTATGACGCGATAGCTAGGGGTGCGGGGCAGTTTGCAGAAGCGCGAGCTGCCCCGTTTTTGTGCGGCGAGACATGGCGTCCGAGCTGCCGTAGAGACTTAGCTAAATGGCTATTTAGTAAAGGCGTGCGACGTTCTGTATTCGAACTATACGGCTGGCGAACAAGCTGCAGGGTGGCCAATGGGCACGCTGGAAGATCTACTTGAGATCAGGTATGGCAAGGATCACAAAAAACTTAATGATGGAAATATCCCCGTTTATGGCTCCGGTGGCTATATGCGTTCCGTCGATCGCTTCCTCTATAGTGGCGAATCTGTCCTGATTCCAAGAAAGGGTTCGTTGAATAATGTCATGTATGTTAGTAAAAAGTTTTGGACGGTAGACACGATGTTCTATGCAGTGCCTAAAAGCCCCAACGTTGCAAAGTACGCATATCAGTTCATCAAGCGACTCGATTTGGCATCCATGAATTCTGGTTCAGCCGTTCCTAGTATGACCACAAAGATTCTTAATGCCCTTCCGGTTCCGATTCCTCCAAAAGAAAGCCTGCACGCTTTTGACGACCAGCTTCAGCCATACTATTCAGCGATTTGCGCCAATGCAATTGAAAATGAACTGCTTGCCGCACTCCGCGACGCCCTTCTCCCTAAACTCATGTCAGGAGAAATCGACGTCTCAAAGGTCGATCTCAAGCAGCTAAATAGCCATTTAGGTTAGCGTTGGCTTCGATTTTTTTTTGTTAGAAGTTCAGCTATTAACGCTATTTTTCTCTGCTGTTCAATATCTGGCAATTCGAGCCTAATTCTTTTGAAATTCTTTGTTGGCTGGGCTAAGGCTGGTACTCCCGTTTGATTTGCAAATGCAAGAAGCTTGCCTCGTCCCTCTCTGGTGTGAAAATAGAAAACGAGATATGGAACATATACTTTTGAAGTGTCGAAGGTCACCTTAAACTGCCGTTGAGAGCACAAATATTCTTCGTAGGCAGAATCCTCTGGGATATAGGCGATTTGTCCGAGTGTGCCGCTGATTGTGACAACTACATCACCTCTTTTAGCAATTGAACGCGAGAGTGACCTCGCTTTTTCTTCAGTAACAAACTTCGTAAGGTTGTCTGTAACCTTAAATCCCTTTAGATTTGCGCCATCAATAATGGGGAAACCAGATGGGACAAAACAAGATACCTTTAGATTTGAACCAAAAGGTCCTGCTGCAATATCGGTGATTACATCGGAAAGAACGATCTCAGAATCCATACCCAATCGCCTCCAAGTTCTTCTTAATTTGCTCCTGCAAGCGGTTGGACTCTTCAAAGCACTTTGAAATCTCGCTGGTCAGGCGTGCCATCTTCTCTTCAAATGGTTCGCCGTCGTCTTCGGTTTCGGCAATGCCTACGTAGCGGCCGGGTGTCAGAATGAAATCTTGTTTAGCGATTTCGTCTAAATCAGCTATAGCGCTGAAGCCTTTCTCGGGTTCGAGCTCGCCCTTACGGAAGGCGTCGAAAGCGCCCGCGACCTTGTTGATGTCCTCTTCGGCAAACTCGCGCAGCTTGCGCGTCACCATCGTTCCCATCTCGCGTGCGTCGATGAACAATGTCTTTCCTGGTTGAGCCTTTTTCTTATTCAGAATCCACAGGCATACGGGAATTTGGGTGCTGTAGAACAGCTGCCCCGGCATGGCTACAATGCCCTCGACCAGATCGTCCTCTACGATAGCGCGTCGAATATCGCCCTCGCCGCTCGTCTGGCTCGAAAGCGACCCGTTTGCCAATACGAGGCCAATCTTGCCCGTGCCGTTAAGATGCCAAATCATATGCTGCATCCAAGCGAAGTTAGCGTTGCCCGTGGGCGGCATGCCGTACTTCCAACGTACGTCTTCCTGCAGCGCTTCGCCGCCCCAGTTCTTGAGGTTGAAGGGTGGGTTTGCCAACACATAGTCAAACTTTTCATTCTTGTGCTGGTCGGCGCTGAAGGTGTCTGCATAGTTGCCCAAATCGGCCTCGATGCCGCGAATACCGAGGCTCATCTTTGCGAGCTTCCACGTGGTAGGGTTGCTCTCCTGGCCAAAGATGGTGATGTCCTGTACCACGTTGCCGCCATGGTGCTCGACGAAGGCGGCGGACTGCACGAACATGCCTCCGCTGCCGCAGCAGGGGTCGTACACGCGACCGTGGAAAGGCTGGAGGATTTCAACCAGCGTGCGCACGATGCACGACGGCGTATAGAACTCGCCGGCGTTTTTGCCCTCCATTGATGCGAATTTCTGCAGGCAATATTCGTATGCGCGCCCTAACAGGTCTTTCTCGCTCTCGTTATCGGTCATTTGTACGTTTGTGAATAAGTCAACGACGTCGCCCAAGCGCCTCTTGTCTAGTCGGGACGAGCGAAGTTCTTGGGCAGCACGTCTTTGAGCTTGTCGTTCTCGCGCTCGATGGCGCGCATGGCATTGTCGATGATCTGGCCAACTTCGGGCGTATGCGCCGCCTGTGAGATGTTCGCCCAACGTGCTTCTTCGGGAACGAAGAAGACATTCTGCTCCATGTAGCAGTCACGATCTTCCTCGTCGCCGTAACCCTCTGCGACGAGCTCTAGGTAACGTTCGTCGAAACGGTCCGAGAGATACTTCAGGAAAATGAGGCCTAATACGACGTTTTTGTACTCGGCAGCGTCCAAGTTGCCACGCAGCACATCTGCAGCGTTCCACAGTTGATCCTCAAAGCCAACGTCGGCAGTGTTCTTCTTGGTGTCCTTAGCTTTGCTTTTAGCCATGCTGTTTTAGCTCCCTATGCTGCATTGTCGGCCCAGAGTTCGCACTGATCCATCACGGTGGCCAGTGCCGACTCCATGCCCTCTGGCGGATACTTATGATGTTTGAGCAGACGCTTAATTGCAACACGCATAGCAGCGCGTGCACTTTGCTTCTTCTGCCAATCGACCGTGCGCATTTCGCGCATCTTCGCAGCGAGCTCTTGTGTGATGGCGACCAGCTCGTCATTCCTCTCGCGATAGTAATCGGCGACTGCTTGCGGTTGTGTTAGCGCCTCGTAAAACGCAAACTCTTCTTCGCTAAGCCCAAGCTCCTTTGCCTTTTGGTTTTCGGAAAGCATCTCTTTCGCCATCTTGAGCATTTCTTCGAATACCTCAGCGTTTGTGAGCTGTCCATTTAGATAGCTATTTACCATGCTTTGCATGAGTTCTGAGTACTTCTTTGCCTGCGTTACGCTCTTCTTACGGTAGCCCTTGATCTGGTCGTCGATGAGTTTTTTCAATAACTCGTAAGCCAAGTTCCTCTCTTTCATACGCGAGAGGCTCGACAGAAACTTGGGATCAAAAATCGAAACCGTTTCGTCTTCCACCTTAAACAGGTCTATTACGCCGTCGGTATGGACGATGTTCTGTTCGAGCAGTGCATTGATGCGCTCATTTACCTGCTTAAGGGTAAGTTTGCCTCCGTTTTTGCTGCGGGTGCCGCCCTGCTCGGTGAGCTGAAGGATGAGCTCTCGAACAACCTGGAAATAGCCAGCCTCGATGCGCTGCGTGTCTGTTGCGCGACTTTTGGCGAGTCCATAGGCTTTGAGCATGACTCCTGCCTGCTCAGCAAAGTCGCGGACGGTATCTTCGTCGCCGGGTGCAAGGATATGATTTACTCCGCCCGTTATGAGCTCGCTTCGACGTGCGGCGGACTCGGTGCTCATGAATTCCGAATAATCGTACCCAAACATCTTGTCGCGGCAGACCGCCAGTTTTTCCAAGAACTTTGGATAGGCGGTTTTCCCGATATCCATGTCGCCGTATTTCTTTTGGTCGCGTTTGGTGTAGTCCTTCATGGCGCGTTTAAGAGCGTTGGCTATGCCTACGTAGTCAACAACCAATCCGCCAACCTTGTCTTTGTATACTCGGTTTACGCGTGCGATTGCCTGCATCAGGTTATACCCGCGCATGGGTTTATACACATACATAGTGGCAAGGCTCGGCACGTCAAAACCGGTGAGCCACATGTCCACGACGATTACGATTTTGAGCGGATCGGCGTCATCCTTAAAGCGCTTTGCCATCTCCTTCACATGGGCCTTATTGCCTACGACGTCGAACCACCACTCAGGGTCCTGATTGCCCATGGTCATGACAACGCCGAGCTTGCCCTCGTCCTTCCAAGAAGGTCGCAGCTCGCATATGCGTTGATATATAGCCATGGCGGCGGGGCGCGAATACGCGACGATCATCGCCTTGCCGGTGAGTTCGTGCGCACGGTTGGTCTCGTAGTGCTCTACGATGTCCTGGCATAGGGCATCGATGACTTCGGGTGCACCTAGAACGGCGTCCAGATTTGCAAAGTTACGCTTGCTTGCGTCGATGGTTTCGGCGTTAGCCTGTTCGGTGAGCTTTTCGTACTCATCGTCAACTTTTGCAAGGATGCTCTGATCCAGTTTGAGCGCGACGACGCGGCTCTCGTAGAATACGGGTCGAGTTGCGTCGTCCTCTACTGCCTGAGTCATGTCGTAGACGTCAATGTAATCGCCGAAAACCTCGCGAGTCGATCGATCTTCGGCAGAAATAGGGGTACCGGTGAAGCCGATGAAGGTCGCATTCGGAAGGGCGCGGCGGATGAGCAACGCGGTGCCCGTGTGCTTCTTGCCGTCACGGTCGTATTTCTCCTCGAACCCGTACTGCCCGCGGTGCGCTTCATCCACCATCACGACGACGTTCTTGCGCTCGGAGAGGGCGATGACCTCCTCCTCGAATTTCTGCATAGTGGTGAAAATGATGCCGTTGGCGCGGCGGCTCGAGATCTGCTGCGCAAGATCGGCGCGGCTCTGCGCCTGAACGGGCATCTGGCGCAGGAAATCTGAGCATCTGGAGAACTGCGCGAACAGTTGCGAGTCGAGGTCGTTGCGGTCGGTAATCACCACGATGGTCGGGCTGTCGAGTTTCTCTTCGAGCAGATGGGCAAGGAAAACCATCGAAAGCGACTTGCCCGAGCCCTGCGTGTGCCAGAAGACGCCGCCCTTGCCGTCGCCGCCGATGGCCTCATGCACGCTCTCGAGCGCTTTGTTCACCGCGAAGTACTGATGGTATCCCGCGAGGATTTTCGCGTCCTCGGAGAACAGAATGAAGTTCTTCAGGATGTCGATGAGCCGCTCCTTGGGGAACATGCCGTCCAGAGGGGTTTTCCAATCGGCGTACTGGGTGGCCTCGTAGCTCCCATCGACGCTCTTCCACTCAACGAAGCGTGACTCGTTGGCGGTGATCGTGCCAACCTTGGTGTGAAGCATGTCACTGGTGACGCAGAAGGCGTTGTACACGAAAAGCGATGGAATCTGTCGTTTGTAGTTTTGAATCTGTTGGTAGGCATCTTCGCTGTCAGCGTCGGCTCGAGCGGGTGACTTCAATTCAAAGAGAACGAGCGGAAGCCTGTTGACGAATACGATGACATCTGGACGTTTGTTGGTGCCACACTCGATGTAGGTCCACTGGTTAACAACGTGGAAGCTGTTCTTTTCGGGATTGCCGTAATCGACTAAGCGCACGATGTCTGTATGCTCTTCTTTGCCGTCAAACCAGCTTGTCTCCACACCGTTCTGGAGCATGTCCATAAAGATGCTGTTCTTGGCGATGAGGTCGCTGCCCTCGATTTCCTTTAGTTTGGTAATTGAGGCATCAATCGCGCGTCGATTGAGCGTGGGGTTAATGCTCTCAAGAGCGGGCCCAATGACGTCAGGTAGGAAGGCATCGTCAAACGCGTCGGAGGAACGAGCGACATCAGGTCCATAGAGGTACTCGTACCCCAGATTCGTTTGCAAGTGGTCAATGATGCCTTGTTCGAAAGCATCCTCATTAAATGACGTTGAGGAGCTGTAATCGACAGCAATCATGCGCACTCCTTACCTTATGCTTCCACGACGTTGGTGAGCCTGTCCACCATTGCATTCTAGCAGTTAATCTTGCATATATTGGTATATCTGACACCCGTTAGTTGCCATTTGACTTATCGGTTGATCGCGCCAGAACGACAATAGGTGGCAAGGCTTTCTCAGTTATTTAAATCGACTTCTCTTTATGGGCGCTCGTGTTGTGACAGCTGCCCAAGCGCTTGCTTAAAGCTGTTGTTGGTGATCTTGAGATCGTTTCCCGCTTGCATTTTAATGAGTTTCGGGCCGGGGGCGATGACGGGTGTGGTGCGATGGTGCCAAGAAAAGCGCCTAGACCTGGGTGAAGAACCGAGGCCGCGGGCGCTTTTCTATTTCTTTGGTCGCATGGATTGTCTGTTCTGTTGGCCGCGCCGGCGTTGTTTCTTTGCTCTCTTTCGCGCGGTATCCGCTTGTGGCGGTGGATGTAAATAAACGGTGGAGCGACTGCAAAAGAGCCGCTTCGCTGGGTAAAATCAGGATGTGCCGCGGAACCCGCTCCTCAGCTAGTCACACTTCGGAAGCGCGGGCAACGCAGGTGCTATCGTCTAAAGGGCCGGCTGCAACCGGCCCTTTTCATGACTCCCTTCGCTATCCGTTACTGCTTATATTCCCGCCAGATCGAGTAGAGGTTCTGGGCAATGCCGGTCACATGCATTGAGAGGCGCAGGATTTCAAGAAACAAGTTCATAGGCTTCACCCCAATCGGAGATCGGAGCGTTGCCCGCAGGCGGATTCCGCGGCGGCCAGGATTTCACCTCACAGGCCGCGGTGGGAGATATCCGACCTCTGCGTTGGAGCGGTGCCAATCTGGCTGGTAATCAATCGAAATGACGCGACGGAATGAGGTTGGATGCCATCGACGAGTACGATATCGTTGAGTTTGTCGGTTATGCAGATGGCAAAAAAGGACAGTATTGTGCCGTCTGCTTCTGTGGTCGTGACATTGCCATTGTCAGCCTAGACAAGTACGTACGTGTTGCTCTGTTCAAATGCAAGGAGGGCTACAGTGATTGCTACGCCTCACTATGGAATAAGGTACACAAGTGATCTGACCGGTGAATACAGCGAGTACGTCATCGACTCCGTTGACCTCCTCAACCTACAGCTTGCGCCGCATGGGATGAGCTTCTTTTTCGACACGATAGACGTTCACCAGCAGATTATCGGCGGTAAGCACTGCTGGGACATGTTCGGCTGGGCCATCCCAAACGACGAGGTATCCGAGTTTGAGCCGATTTGGCTGGCCGGCGAGGACGAGAAGCTTGAAGGCTACAACGGCTATGTCTGTGCAAGCTGGGAGGACCGCGACGGTCGGCCCTATGCCGTCATCGACGGCAGCCTTCTCGAAGATGCTTGCGCGTGACCGCTTGGGAACGGGTGGGCCTCCAGCCCTATTCGATGTCGTCGAATTGACGTCTATTCATTTGGCTTTTTGGGCAGTGCTGAACTTGTTGGTAATCAAACTCGTCCCAGCCTTCGAGCATCGAGACGATCTTGTCTAGGTACTCATCCGTCAAGCGTTGATAAGGCTCGTTGTCCCTGATGTCCAGGACCGTTAGCTCATGGTCCGGCTCTGGAATCTTCGCAATCTCCGCCTTCAACTCGTCGACGAGGCGCTCATATTCCGCGACCTGGTCGTCGGTCGCACTGTATTTTTCCCTTGAATAGTCAGCGTAGCCATTTCTAGTCAGCCATTCCATGACGTTGTGCTGTTGATCGTCGTTCGCTTAGAACGACATGTCATTTCCGTATGCTCTACTATAGCTTGCAAGTGCCCTGCTGCCGGCAGTCAATTCGTAGTCGCGTGCCTCGTCAGCGTGTTTTGGGGCAGTGCCGATTTAACTGACAATTAAACGGAGGATGGTCGCGCCGCGTTCACGCGGCATGAAAAAGGCCCCGCCGGGGCGAGACCTTAAACTGTTCTAGTAGAGTGCCTCGGGCTCAGGCTTGAGCTTGGATGGCTTACCGATCTTCAGGCACTTCTCTATCTCGGCGATAGGGTCGCTCATGCAGTGGGCGTAGCACCTCTCATGGAAGGTCTGCTCATACTCACGCATAAGGCGCTCCAGCTTCGCGCTGTCCTCCTTGCTGAGGTAGATGTACATGTCAGCCTCTTCCCAACTTGCCAAACATCTCATTGAATAATTTATCCGATTTTATGAAATAACGCCTTAGCTGATCGGCGGATTCTGGGCTGGTTAAGCCAGCACTGAAGAGCCTGACAAACGCCTTGAGCGCGATAAAGTCGTCGTCCCAGCTATAGCTGGGACACGACGTTCCGTTTTTGCATCGATTGTCAGCGATGCCGGGAAGGCGTCCGATGTGTCGACGTCGGCTCGTCCTATTAAGTGGACTCAAAAGCGTCCAATTCGATGCCAAGAGGGGGCTTTGTTAAGGGCATGCGATTGCCTTAAATCGGCAATAAAAAGCCGTCCCGGGGGACGGCTGTCGGCAAGCGCCCGGATTTGAACCGGGGTTTCCTCCATCAAGGGCACTCCAGGCTGTGCTACTACTTGCCTTGTCTATATTTTTCCCAGTCAGATAGGACCCTGTCAATCATTTATCGCTCGCTAGCCAACAGACGCGCTGGCTTGCCGCTGGGTGAGTTCTCATTGTGCAGAATGCGCGGAAAGTAGCACAGTATGAGGAGTTCCCTTGATTGAGGAGACGTAGGTGCAAATCCTACCGCCGCGTAAGCCGTCCTTCAGGACGGCTTTTTATGTGGATTGGAGATGGGCCGGCTGCAACCGGCCCTTTTCTGTGGCAGCCAATGGGCCTGCATCAGACGAACGTCGCGTTTTTGCCTGCCAGATCGTGCTCGCCGGCTATAGCGAGGATATCGTTGCCGGCGTCCATGACCGGTATTGTTTCGTAGCGTATTCCGTCTACCACGATGGCGCGCCATTCCTTTAACGGCAGCGGGGCTTCAAAGACTAGGACGGTGTATGGGCCAACGGTGCCCCGTTCTGTGGCAAACGGCCCCATGACGGTGCATTCTGCAATCGTCATTTGTCCGGTTCCCTCATGCCCCCATGTTGGCTGATGCCGCCTGGGCTGAAGTTACTCCCTAAAACAGGCACTGCTCAATCAGCTCCTTGCCGCGCAGGGTGTCGATCCACTCTTGCGGAATTGCGTCGATACCGTATGCCGTGCCGGCGAGGGCGCCTGCGACGGCTGCGGTGGTGTCGGTGTCGTCGCCCAGATTGACGGCGGCAAGCACGCAATCTTCGTAGCTGTTAGTGTTGACGAAGCACCAGGTGGCTGCCTTAAGCGTGTCGCGCACGAAGCCGCCAGACCTGATTCTACGCTCGGGCACGCCTTTCAGATGGAGTGCCCACGAGGGGAGCGCGTCGTTCATCACATCCCTCATCAGCTCGACAAATATGACGCATGCATCGGTCGACGTTCTGTGGGCGTGCGTTATCGCGGAGACCATGCTGACCTCTTCGTCCGTCGCATCGGTGAACGCCAGGGGAGCGATGCGCATGAGCGATCCGTTGCCGTTGTCGCGTTCGCCGGAGCCTCCTTTGCCGGCATGCAAGGCGCGGGCGGTCGTGCCGCCGTAATCGAAAACGCCGTCGATCGTATACTCGCCACGAGCAATCCAGCTTACGAACTTGTCGCGCATGTCTGCGGTGTCGATATACCCGAGCTCCCCAATCGAGTCACAGGTAGCAAGCGTCATAGATGTGTCGCCGCTCCAGGTTCCGGCGGGCTGCCCATGCGTGCCATAGCCGATCATGTCGGTGCATTCGAATGTGCCCCGAGGCCTGAACTCGTAGGGAACGCCCAGCGCGTCGCCGACGGCAAGCCCATAGATGCAGTCGCGCAGTGTTGTTTTCGGTCTGTCTGCCATGGGAAACACCTCTCGTACTTTGGATTGAGGATGTGCAGCTACCTGCGGCAATGTGTCCAGCCCAATTCGGAACGCAGTGAGTTCCGAATTGGGAGAGCTTGTCAGCTAATCTGACAAATGAAAAAACCCGCAACGCTATTGCTTTATACAGCAATAGGGACCTCTTTTGGGCGCCCTGCCTTTGGTGCGTCGGCGAGTCGTGCCTCGATGGAAGCTTTGGACACCATGCGCTTGGCGCCGTCCTTCCATGAATCCAACATTCCTGCATTTATCAGTTGCGATACCCGTGCTGAGCTAACACCGAGCATACGTGCGGCATCCGCTGCGGTGACGGCGGGGATGTCGCCGAGCTCGCGGCTGACGGCCACGGCGATAATCTTGCCGCCGTGTTGTGGCTGGTGTCCAAAGTCCGGCGCGGGAAGATCGACGCCGCCCATAAGGTGATCGTCGACCATACATGCGAGAAAATCGGCGGCGCTTTCGACGGCGTCGTTTAGGTCGGATCCGAACGTTCCTCCTCCGCCCAGCGAGTCACATGGCACAGCATCGACAATGCCGTCCGAATCAAAGAACTCGAATTCCCATACGTAAACCATGTAAGACCTCCTCCGATGCCGGCGATTTGAGGAACATCCTAAGAGCCCACCAAGCGCATCGAACACCTTTATTGTCTCTAGTTTAAAGCCTCGTGCGGACACGATTTGGCGCTCTGCGCACGACCGCGAAAAGGGTTTGCGGTGACTAAAATGTGGTCATAGAGATGGTTTTATCGAACTCCATGGGGGTGGCGCGCGTGGATAACAACACGTTGCTGTTTCACGATAAGGGTGCCGGCGTTTTCAAGGGAATAAGCATCTATCCCAATCGCATCGAGGCGGTCGTGAAGAACGACTTCTTCGGTACCCATACCAAGATCGTCTACCTCAAGGACATTACGGGTGTCAACGGGGTCAAGGGTAAGCGCGTGTTCCTCCGTAATAGGTTGCTGACCGCCTGTTCCTACAGGCTGAGCAGTCACTCCCAGGCTCAGGAATTTGTCAGCGTGCTCAATATGGTGATGTGACCGGGCGCTTTCGAACACAAAAAACCGGGATGCAAGGAGTCGCACCTTGCATCCCGGCTGAGCTAAAACGGCGCTGCTGCATGCCGTTGGAGCTTTAGCGCTTAATCTCGATATCCTCGAGCTTAACGTCCATGGCCTCGGTCTTGGCCTCGGCGATATCATCGGCAAACTCCAGGGACTTCATCATGGTCTCGACGGCGTCCTTGTGCTCCTCGACATTGTCGATGCGCACGTACACGCTGCCGACGTCAACGTCGGTGAAGTACTCGGTCGTCACACCGCCCGAGTGCGTAAAGTAGGCGCTGCGCCAGGTCTTGCCGTTGTACTTAACGGGATCGCTCTCGGTCCATCCGGAGTTGGCCTTCCACTTTGCCTCGTAGTCAAACAGTTCATCGGCGTTCTTGTCAGGATCGAAGACGGGGATGAAGCGGTCGCTGGCATGCTCGCTCTCGGTGAACTTAAACTGGGCCCTGTCGGCCGTGTCGCCGGCAACGTCCGTGATTTCGACGCCCTCGGGGACTTCGACCTTAAACCAAATGAAGTCGGTCCTCATATCCACGGCTGGCTTTTCTGCTCCGCCGCCACCGCCACTTCCGGTAGCGCCGCCGCTGCCACCGCAGCCCACCAGGGCAACTGCGGCAAAGAGACTGATGCAGAGGGTGAGAATCGCAAAGGCCTTCTTTTTCATGGTCGTGTCCTCCTCGATCTGTAACCGCCCATGGATTACCTGCCTTTACTGTACGCGCGAGCGGCTCGTTCAGGTGGGCCATGTGTCCCATTCTGGGGGCCTGATTTGCGCCGACAAGTGGCAATATGCTCGGGCGTAAAAGAGGGGAGGGCCGGCCGATCCGATCCTACCCTGGCTGGGCGTCCGATCATTTAATGACTGCGCATGCGATGCTGCGTGCGATCCCCTAATGCTTGATCTCGATGCTCGAAATCTCGACTTCGCGTGCCTCGGCAACTGCCTTCGCCATGTCATCGGGAAACTCGATGGAGTTGAGGAGCGCCTCGGCTTCTTTCTTATGCGGATCGAAGTTCGAGATGAGGACGTAGACGCTTCCCGGCTCAACGTCGGTAAAGAGGAGGGTTGAGACGCCGCTGTTGTCCTCGTACGTTCCGACGAGCCACGTCCTGCCGTTATACTCGACGGACCCGCCGTCCTTCCACTGGAACGTATCACCTTTCTTTTCTGCCTGGTCGGCGTGGGATTCCTCTGCCGTCAGCGCTTTTTTCCAAACGGGGATAAAGCGATCGGCCGAACCGTTCTCGTCTTCGGGGAAGGTGAGCTGGACCCTGTCGGCATTCTTGCCAGCGGAGTCGCTTACGCCAACGCTCTCGGGCATCTCGACCTTAAACCAGATAAAGTCGGTCTTCTTGGCGACGGGAGCTTTTTCCTTGCCCTCGCTCTTGGATGCGCTGCTGCCCCCGCCTCCGCTTGACGCACTTCCGCCGCAGCCGACAAGGGCAAATGCGGCAAAGAGGGCGATGCAAAGGGAAAGGATCGATAGGGTCTTTTTCTTCATGGTGGCGTCCTCCTTGTCTGCCGATGACATCACGGCGCCGCATGCTGTTGGGGTGCTGATTGCGCTGGCGGCGGATGTCTCTGTGTACTGTGCGGCTTATACCTCCGTCCATCGCTTGTGGCCGTTGCGCGGCCGTGCCCCAACGGGTTCCTTACTTATAGATATGCCCCAGCTTGTTCTGTCCGGGAGTCTCGAAAGGTGGGCCATATGTCCCATGTTTGCGTGTGCGGGCTTGCCGCAAGGTGGGCCTGGTGCTGGGCAAGCGTGCGGTTTGGTTGATGCTCCCAATGTTGCGCAACAGCGATGCTGGCTTGAGGTTTTAGACTTGGCTGTGACAAAAGCTAAACCACGAAAGGTCGAACGATGTTCTGTCAAAAATGCGGACAGCAAGTTCCCGATGGATCGACGTTTTGCACGCATTGCGGGGCGTCGCTTGCGGGTGGCTCCGCGCCGACGCTGCGGCTGCTGCTCCGACTTCTGCGCCCACGGCCGGTCCGGGCCTGACCCAGTCGATGCCGTCGGTCGCGCTGCACCTCAAAAGCCCAAGAGCAAGGCGCCGGTCATTATCGCGGTGGCGTGTGCCGCCGTGGTACTCCTCGGGGGTGGCACGGTGTTTGCGCTTACGATGCTCAACGGGTCCAAGAGCTCTGACACGCAGATTTCGGTGATCGATACCGGATCTTCGGACGAGAAAGATTCTTCTGCCAAGAAGAAGAGCGACAAGTCCAAGGCCAAGGAGTCTTTCGTCGTCGGATGACGAAGCCGTTCCCGAGGACGAATCGGCATACTACGGCTCGGGCGATTTCGGACGATTATCTAACCGACGTGTATACGTACACGAACGACATGCATCCTTATAGCATGTCGATTCCCAATCGCTTTGAGATGGAAGATACTCCCAGCGGCAGTGGCGCCAGGTATGAGGATCCGGAGACGGGTTTTGGTGATCAACCTATTTGGCTACGTCAACATTAACGACGAAACTGCACACGAGATGTTCGTCGACGTGGACACCTCGGGCAAGGCCGACCTCTATACCGCAGAGGGCGACAACTGGTACGTGGTCTCGTGGTGTGAGGACGATACGATCATTTACGAAAAGACGATCGTCACGGATTCGACGATTGCCACGGCGGCATTTGGAGTACTCGACTGCAAACCGCGACATGGGGTCGAAGATTATCGACACGCTGCTGCCGACGTTTCAGGTGGACTAGGCGCCCGTGCCTATAGCCGGCAATCGGAAACGCCGATAGCCAGAGCTCCTGATCTGTTACCGCCTATGGATTACCCGCCTTTACTGTACGCGCAAGTGACTCGTAAGGGTGGGCCATGTGCCCCGTGTTTGGTGCGGTGGGGCGGAGCGTGGCCGGGGCTGCGAATCTTGACGACGGACGCAGCCGGTTAGTCATCGTGGGTGCCTCGCCACAGCTTTTTGTGCAAAAAGGGGTCCGAACCTTTTGCGGTGCGGACCCCTTTGCGTTGCAACAAGTTGCTGCGGCGTGTTTCGAAGTTGAAATTACTTGCGAACCTTAGACGCGACAGCGCTGGCGGCAAAGCAGACAATCGCCATAACACCCATTGCAGCGATGACGCTGGAAGTGCCGTCACCCGTTTTGGGCAGAGCCTGCTCGTTTGCCTTGGTCTTATTTGCAGGCTTGCCGGCAGGCTTGTTGTCGGAAGGCTTGGGCGCGGGCTCGTCCTTCTTCCACTGGGCGAACAGCGTCACAGGAGCGGAAAGCTCAACCGTAACGCCCGCGGCATAGCTTGTGCCGGAGCCATTCTTTGCGGTGTTCCAGCCCACGAAGGAGTAGCCCTTGCGCACCGGCTGCTCGGCCGTAACCTCGGCTTCGGTGACGCACTTAACGGGTGCGAATTCGGCAGCCTGCTCATCCTCGGAGCCGTTCAGGTCGTAGGAGAGATCGTAGGCCTTCTCCACGAAATCAGGCTTGACGAAGCCGCAGTACTTGCACTTAGGGGTCCCCGTGCGAGTCCAAGTACCGGCATTGTCAGAGGCCCACTCGGTGTAGGCGACATCGTAGGCGTTGTCATGCTCGCCGTCGGTGTAGCTGTGGGTTTCTTCTCGCCTTTGAACGTCTCGCCTTTTTTGGACCACACGAGAGTGCCGTCAATCTTGACATCGGTACGGCCGGTGTTGTTGCCCGACTTGCCACCAAAGCCAAAGAGCTGCGAGCAGGTGGTCCTGTCGCGCGCAGCCGTGACGGTATTATTGCCAGTAATGTTGAGGATGAACTTGTGGTCCCCCATAAGAGAGTCGTTGATATTCAACGCCTGCTTGTCTTTGTCGCCATTCGAGTTGAACGTGCAATTATTCACGTTAACGGTGATGTCCTGCGTGCTGGCTTCTCTGTAGACGTTGATGACCTTACCGGTTGCGTTAAAGGTGCAGGTGTCAAACGTCATGACCGGCGAGCTGTAGGTCCACAGGGAATAGTCTCCATCAGGGGGCTTGAACGTAGTGCTGTTGAACTCAGCGGAGGTGTAGCCCCAGTAGAACGTCTTGCCGTTAATGACACAATGGTCAACGACAGTCTTATTGGCGCGGATGAAGCCAAGGTAGTCTGCGTTGCCGGAACGCAGCGTCATCTTCTCGAACGTTACAGTGCCGGCGCCATCGAAGGAATAGTCGCCGTTGTACTCGGTGCCAAAGTTGGCGGGATCGGGCACGAGTGCGCCGATGTTCCATGCGGTTTTATCGTTTCCCTGGCCCACAAAGGTGAGGTCCTTGTCCTTGGTGTGGCCCACGGAGCTCACGCCGTAGAGGGTGTAGTTGCCCTCGCCGAGCTTGATGGTGTCGCCGCTTTCCGCCTCGGCGGTGGCGGTGGCAAGATCGTTGTAGCTTGCACCGGTGCGGGCATTGGTGATCGTGCTGGTAGCGCCGTCTGCAAAAGCAGGCGACGCGAGGCCTATCAAGACAAACGCAGCGGTAACAAACGCAGCGATCGCACGATATGCCGTTCTGGTTAACGACTTCATGCTGACACTCCTTTTATTCCGGTTTTAGCCAACATATATAGTTTAGATTCTGTAAATTTTTTTTGCCGAGCGTGTTAAAAATTAGATGGCTCTGTTAGATCCAAATTTGACACGATCGGTCTGTTTCGTCGAACCGGAAAATAATCGGGCTATCCCCGCCCATCGCGGTCCCCGCCCTCCCCGTCAGCCTTCCCCTCAGATCCCAGCCTGACGTCGAAGGGCAGGCCGCCCTCGCGGATCACCGCCTGAGGATATGTTCATGGCGCCCGACATGGAGAGCCCGAGCTCGTCGAGCACGGCCACGGCCTCCCTTTTGACCTCGGGATCGATTCTTATCGTGGTGGCCGGGACGTTCGATGTCATTGCCGCTCCTTCCGC
>ENA-OQDC01000993-OQDC01000993.1-human-gut-metagenome-genome-assembly--contig:-NODE-993-length-16440-cov-3.256115_pt1 | contig 16440 bp, 17 predicted proteins | sample MGYA00242770_ERZ504601 | MGnify/ENA primary metagenome ERZ504601 (study PRJEB26092, sample SAMD00036305) | human gut metagenome | host: Homo sapiens | study: EMG produced TPA metagenomics assembly of...
TTTGTATCAAGATGCCAGATGGATGCTGAAGAAGATTTATAGGGTTCTTATTGAAAATAGTACCAAAATAAATCATCCGTTAAATGTTAATTTCTTGCATAATCATTTAGTAAGTAAAACATTAGTAGCAAGAGATTATTGCTGGACAACTTTCATTAATCATTTGTCTTTTGAATACGAAAGAGTGTTTCAGATAATTGAGTTCTTTGAAAGTGAAGAAGAAGTAGCACCGGAAAATTATGAATTGTTGCTTATTCTTCTGACATGGTTTTTAACCGCTTCAAATAGAACGTTAAGAGATCGTGTATCACAGGCGATGATTAATATTCTAAAAGAGGATGTAGTATATTGTACAAAATTATTACAGAAATTTGAAGGGGTGAATGATCCGTATATAATTGAAAGACTATATGGAATTGTTTTTGGTGCTTGTATAAAGCGAAATAATGAACAAAAACAGGAATTTCTAGTTCTTGCAAAATATGTATACAAGGTTGTTTTTGATAAGGATGAGGTATACCCTCATATTTTGTTAAGAGATTATGCACGCTTGATTATAGAACGATGGTGCTATGAATACCCAGAAGAAAGTGATTGGGTGGATTTGGCAAAAATAAATCCGCCATATAATAGTCCAGACATCCAAGTTGTTGAAAAGCAATCATATTATGAGGAGGGTACATGGGGAGGTTTTCATACAATTGCAAGATCTATGTATCCGGATAACATTCAGGGTGGTATGTATGGAGACTTTGGAAGGTATATCTATCAGTCAGCAGCAAGTTGCTTCCAAGGGGTGGATATAGAGAATTTATATCATGCTTCTATGCAGTATATTCGAGATTGTCTTGGTTATACAGATGATTATTTTGACGAATATGACAAGCATTGTAATAGAAATTGTTATAGCCGAAACGATAATAAAAAGATTGAGAGAATAGGAAAAAAATATCAATGGATTACAATGCATTACATGTTGGCGAGAATTGCAGACAATCATCCGCTAGTTGAATATGGAGAAGAACCTCATAATTACAAAGGGGCATGGGAGATACGTGTAAGAGATTTTGATCCTACACTAAATTGAAAAAAATGATAAATCCTCCATTTTTTACCGTATTTTGAACCATGTGCATATGAGGAGAGTTTCGGTGAGGATTTGGAGCATTCAGGAGAAGCTATTGAAAAAATGGATAAATGAAAAAAAGTTGCTTTTTTTCAGACATCTGATTTGATTATTACGGATACTGATGGGAAAAAGTGGGTGTTTCTTTATCAACATAAGGAAGCAAAAAATCGTTTATATCAGTTAAGTAGTAGTTCGTTTGAGGAAAAAGTAGGAGCTAAAAAGATTTGGAAGTTGGCATTAGGAAGTTTTGTAAAAAAGATGAGTTTGAAGCACTTAGGACAACTATTCAGAATGCAAATTTATGGGGAGAAGTTTTCCAGAAAATGGAGATGAATGTCGATTATATAATAGAGAATTACCTTGGTCTCCGAGTTGTGAAGAATTAAAAGAAAGACAGTGGAAAAGATATGAGATTGTCAAAGAGCAAACTCCTATAAAACATAAGGGTAACGTTCCTGTAGATTTCAAATGGGATGAGGATGGAAATTTGACGATAGTTTATGAAGAAAAGGAATGGGAAAGCAAAGAGGATATAACAGAATATGTTGCGTCAGTGATGCCTGGTACAATCAATTTGCTGTTTGAATTAGAATATGATGGTTCAAAAGGCGATACATTTGTATTTACCGTACCTTGTCTGCAGATATTGGAATTATTAAATTTAAAACAAAACAAATATGATGGTTTCTACTTCAACGATGAAAAAGAATTAGTTGCGTTTGATGGGGCTAAAATGGGTGTCTGTGATGGAACTGTTGTAAGATTGGATTATATGAAGAAATTTCTGGAGGACAATCAACTTGTTCTGTTTTGGACATGCATGGGTGAAAAGCAGTGTTTTAATGGGACTAATAGTTGGGAACAAAAATGGAGTGAGTGGAGTTCATTTGCTTATTTGGATGAGAATGATGAAATTGTTGGCAATTATCAACAAATGGAAAATAAGCAATAGAGAAAGTGCACTTAGGGGAAATCTTAAGAGCATTGGAGATATTTAGCTTTCTTTAAATACTTATAAGGAAGCTGTTAAATTTCAAAAATACAGAGATATATTAGGAAATTGTAAGATTTACTTATTTGATGAGGAATGTTCTTATCTAGGAGATTCTTTTGAAAATCACCATTTGTGAGGGCAATATATACTATCTAGAATATTATTTTTTAACTATCCTTAGTCACTAAGGGCGCACTTCTATACCTACCTATTTGGCAGGTGATGTGCGCCCTCATTTTATTTCGGGAGTTGTGGGATAAATCCCGTTCAAGGCTATGCCTTGCGCAAACGGGTTCTGCTATCCATACATGCGGAAAGCGTTAGTTTCTTATAAAGTTATACTTAAGTATGTACAATAAATATTAAATAAGAATGTACAAATGTTATGATATGTGAGTTGCAAGGAGGAACTCATAATGATATTAATAAATCAAATCATAACAGATATAAGAATAGAAAGTGTCAATCAGCTGCAAAGAACTTCCAAAAGAGAGTATGTAATTGAGCCAACAAAAACAAATGCCGGAACAAGGGTTATTCCAATGACAAATGAAGTGACAGAGATGTTTCGAGCAATTATTGAGGATAGACCAGATTATAAGGTTGAAAAAGTGGTAGATGGTTACACGGGATTCCTTTTTCTGGACAAGGATGGAATGCCACTTGTAGCCATGCATTGGAAAACACAGATTCAATCATATGGTCAGCAGGTACAATGAAATCTATAAGGTTCAGATGCCCAATATTACTCCGCATGTTTGAAGACATACATATTGTTCCAATATGGCAAAGTCTGGCATGAATCCTAAAACATTGCAGTATTTGATGGGACATTCGGATATAGCTGTGACGCTTAATGTGTATACCCATGTAGGACTTGAGGATGCAGAAAAGGAACTTCAGAAGATGCAGGGATTGGAAAATGCCAGAAAAGAGATGGGGATTTCGGATACGGATGATAAACCTTTGAAACAAAATATGTTCAAGGTGGTATGATAACAGGATATTTAAGAAAATAGGGAGGCACTCAGGCTTATGGCTTGGGTGCCTTTTTTGCTGGTGAAAATTTGATGCGTGTGTTAAAATAAATTGAGTTTAGCAAATTAAGAATTTTTAAGATTGCATTAATCGTAGGAGGAGATTATATGACGAAACATGAGTTCGCTACAAAATTATTTTATGAATTAGAAGAAAAACATGATGTACAAAAGATTGTAAATTCTATAAAATCTGCAAAAAATAATGGAAAAAATCTTAGTGTAAACGAACAGCTGGAGATTGTTAATTTAATTAGAGAGATTCATATCAAAAAAACAGTGGGATTGTTTGAAGATGTGAGTGCATTTTTTGGCACTTGTTAATCAAGTGGAGGCACAGATAGAATCACAGAACAATTCTCAGTCAGGAGGGGAGTAAGTAATGGAAACGGGTGACATAATAACACTTATTTTAGGAATTGCATCTACAATAACAGCTTGCGGTACAATACTATTATCATTTAGGTATAATAAATTAGTACAGGGGCAAGTTGAAATGCAAATAAGGGAGCGTATTACGAATGCTAGAATACGATACGAAGATTTGATTATTAATCATAAGGATGAACTCAATGATGAATTGATTAAATTTGTGTATGAATCTAATAAGGAAGAATTTCTCAATGCTTATGATGAGGCTTGTCAAAAATATCTTGATAAGAAAGTAGATAAAGAACGATTTAAGAAATCTTATTTCATAGAGATACAAAGTATTGTCAAAAAATGAGAATTTTAAGCTAAAGTATGATACTCAGTCTACACCATATAAAGCCACTGTGAAAGTTTATAATGAATGGTTTGATTTAGAAAAGTAAAATTTATAATTTATAGTAAATTGAAATATATAGATTTTATGAATTAAAAGATAAGGTTTGTACTGTTATAGAAGATAATAAAAGGGTATGCGAATTATCTCAGAACTACCTTTCGTTAAATAATGCACATCACCCGTCAGTAGTCTGCCCCCCTTAACTGACTACGATTTGACTACTACACATTGCCTTGAATTGCCCTATTTTGAAGTGGTTTGCAAAAAGTGTAGTAATTAACAAGAAAAATACAATGCTCGAAAAAGCCGATAAAATCTTGCAAAACTCGGCATTATAGGGCATTTCAGAACAGGAGAATTTTATGATTAGAGTTTTATTCATCTGCCACGGCAATATCTGTCGAAGCACTATGGCCCAATTCGTTTTCCAAGATATGGTAAATGATCAAGGCCTAAAAGATAAATTTTACATCGACTCTGCCGCAACGAGCAGAGAAGAAATTGGCAATCCGCCACATCATGGAACAGTCAATAAACTAAGACAGGAAGGAATCCCAGTCCTAAAACACCGAGCCATCCAGATGACAAAACAAGATTACGAAGAATATGATTATATTATTGGCATGGATGCATGGAATCTAAGAAATATAAATCGTATCACAGGCGGTGACCCAGATGGAAAAATTCATCTATTATTAGACTATTCCAAACATCCAAGAGACATCGCAGATCCGTGGTATACAGGGAATTTTGATGATACATATAGAGATGTAGTGGAAGGATGCAAAGCATTCTTGGAATATCTAAAACAAGAAGAACTATAAAAAGGAGAAACAAAAATATGAAGGTCGTAATATTAAATGGAAGCCCAAGAAAAGGCGGAAATACAGAAATCATGGCAGAAACATTTGCCAAAGCAGCAGATAAACATGAAGTAGAAATCTTAAATATCGCACCAATGAACATCAAAGGATGTCTAGGGTGTAAATATTGCTATGCGCATCAGGGAGAATGTGTGCAGAAAGATGATATGTCAAAAGTCTTAGAAACATTAAAAGATGCAGATATGGTAGTCTTTGCATCTCCAATCTACTGGTTTGACATCACAGCCCAGCTAAAAACTGTTATTGACCGATTATATGCATGTGGAAGTACAGGATTCCATTTCAATAAAACAGCATTATTATTAAACGCAGGAGCAGATCATGTTTTTGATGCAGCGATCGCTCAGTATAAGGCGATGACATCTTACTTAAAATGGGAAGACAAAGGAATCATCACAGCTCCGAACATGGTAGAGAAAGGTACGATGAAAGAATGTCCAGAGCTTGAGAAAGTGAAAGAATTAGCGAAAAATTTATAAGAGAAATTTGAAAATCACTGAAATTCCGTCATATGTTTCCGATACCACAAAGGCATCAGATTCCTCTGACACTGAGAATTTTCTCTTTCTTTAATTTTGATCGTATTGAAAAAAGTCTTTCCATAGATCAATAAACGGATCGTCTGTTTTTACTGACAGGCGGTCCATTTCTTCATTTGAAAGTGTTGTCAGATAATAATCCTGATCAGCAGGATGAACAACTGCAATAAAACGTTGATCATCAATGATCATCCAATTCTCCGAAGGAAGACGGTCAGAAAAGTGAGGGGCCACTAAGGTTAATACATTACTCTTTGGTTCAATATGACTCACTAGCACATTTCCAGGCATATTTGCAAAACGGATAAATTCAATATGTGAATGAGCTTCATTTCCAACCTTGCGTTTCAATTCAAACATCCGCATAACCACAGGTTCCTGAAGAAAATCCACAACATGAGCACCATAATGGAATCCAGCAACCATAAAACGATAAATCGTATCTAATTTATCCTCGGCATCAGACATTGCAGCTTCATAGATCATAATATAAGCCTGATAAGAAATCTTACTCTTGATAGAACGAACGACACTGCCAGTTTTCTCCGGATCAGCATCCACATGCCGATAATCACAGAATAATTCCAGATTCCCAATCGGTTCTGTCTTCAATTTAATATTGGAATGACCAAGTCTTGATGCCCAGGCCTCATAAACACAAGTCATCATCGCATCAAAATTATCTTCACAGGTAAAAACAGTCATAATAGCCTCCAGAATACAAAAAATAACGAAAATTACATCTGCCCAAACAAGGTTTTCGAAGAATCTTCTATAGTAACTTCTGACTGGAAATTAAAATCATCAAACAAAGAAAGCTGACGGTAAGTCTGTGGATGATCGATCGCCCAGTTTTGTTTTGCATCCTCACCGATCAGCTGTCTGGTAATAAAATCTTCCTCAATCGGTATCCGATACATCATCTTTCCACTACAAGTAATAAAATATTTCGCACGTTTTAACACAACGCCCATCTTTTTCAAATGTTCAAAATTAAGAGTACCATGTCTACGAGCCTTTACAATACGGAACGCAGACTTTGTACCAATCCCAGGAACACGAAGTAACACATCATAAGAAGCACGGTTGATCTCAACCGGATAAATATCCAGATGGCGAAGCGCCCAGTCACACTTCGGATCAAGCATCGTATTAAAATTCGGCCGGTCCACAGAAAGCAATTCATCTGCTTTGAATCCATAGAAACGAAGCAGCCAGTCAGCCTGATACAGACGATGTTCACGAAGAAGCGGCGGTGCAGTTCCAAGAGCTGGCAGATTAGAATCCTCATTCAAAGGAACATAAGCCGAATAAAACACACGCTTTAAATCATACTGCTGATATAACTTCTGTGTTGTCGATAAAAGCTGCAGATCACTTTCCCCAGTCGCACCAATGATCATCTGTGTACTCTGACCAGCAGGAACAAAAGGAGTTGGTTTCCCATTGTTTTGTAGACGCAAAGTACTCTTAAGAGAAGGATCTGCAAGCGTCAACGGGGAAGAACCAGTCTGAATCCGCTGATAAGGATTTTCATGAAAGATCGTATGTTTCAAGTATTTGTTACTTCTAGAGCGTTCCATGGAAGCATCTTTCCCGATCATTAAACGATGATCTACAATCCCGTTTTGAATTTGACGGATTGGAGCAACGAGTTTCTTTGGATTCTTATGAGGTGCCAGTTTCTTAAGTCCATCAATCGTAGGAAGTTCTAAATTCACACTCATACGATCGACAAGATATCCCATGTTTGTGATCAACTCATCTGAAGCTCCAGGAATCGCTTTCACATGGATATATCCATTAAAATGATACTTTGTACGGAGCAGATAAATCGCCTGATACATCAATTCCATTGTATACGTTGGACTCTTCACAATCCCAGAGCTTAAAAATAGGCCCTCAATATAATTTCTTCGATAAAATTCCACAACAAGCGTACAGATCTCGTCCGGAGTAAATGTTGTACGAACCCTGTCATTACTTACTCGGTTTAGACAATACTTACAATCATAAATACATTCATTGCTAAGTAAGATCTTAAGCAAAGACACACAGCGCCCATCCGAAGAAAAACTATGACAGATTCCAGCAGCCTCTGTATTCCCGAGCATTCCTTTCTTTCCACGGCGGGAAGAACCACTGGAAGTACAGGCGACATCGTATTTTGCTGCATCAGCTAAAATCTTCAATTTTTCATTTAAAGATAAATCTTTTGATGAGATTTCCATATCAAACAGCTCCTTTCGAATGTATGTTCTAGTTTAACATAAATAAACGTAATTTACAAATTGTATTTTGATCTGATCATCATATATATTTGAAAAAAACCCACCACATTAGTGACCATTAAGATCATAAATGTGATGGCTTTTTTCTAGCCAAGAATCTTCTTATTCGATACAGTTGCATCCTGATAAGAATATGACTTGGTTGTCAGAGATTCTAAAATCTGCTCAGGATGAACAATGGCATCTTCTAAAGATGTGACATAAAGCTTTTTATTACCGAAGCGGGAAGCTTCGTCGATCGCAACATCAGCAGCGATCACAATATAATCAGCTTCATCGATCTGTTCAGGGGAAAACTGATTTTGAATTCCCATAGCTCCCTGTGTTTCCACAGAAAGGTCAATGCCAAGTTTCTTACCTGCCTGTTCTAGTTTCTCTGCCGCAACATAGGTTTGAACCATTCCAGTTGGGCATTTTGTTACACACAAAATTTTCATGAAATCCTCCAATCGTATGTTACTCCTTCTTGATAGTCAGTATAGCATGAGATAGTAGAAAAGGAAAAGCAGAATGATAGAAAAAATAGTTTTTGTTAAAAGTGCATAGAAATAAAGTGAAAATATTGTTAATATCGACCATAAACAACAACTTGTAAAGAGGACCGTACAAGTTTTAAAATGAGAACCATAAGGAAGGAGGATGTCAAACATGGGAAAGAACAAAGGAGAAATGAAATATCACACATTAAAGGAATCACATGAAGAATGATATTTTATCTGGTGTCTATCAACCGGGAGATAAGATGCCGTCAGAGAATCAACTAGTACAGGAATATGATCTTAGCCGCCATACCGTACGTAAGGCGCTGTCAATTCTGGAAGAAGAAGGTTATATCATTGCAGTTCATGGAAAGGGAACGTTTTGTACAGAACGGGCACTTCATAAAAAGGAATCAAAGAACATTGCAGTGGTTACAACCTATATTTCTGATTATATATTCCCTAGATTGATCCAGGGAATCAACAGTGTCCTTTCCAAAGATGGATACAGCATTATTTTTAAGACAACAGAAAATAGCAGACGAGGAGAGACAGCATGTCTTGAAGATATTCTTACAAAAGATATTGATGGCTTGATCATTGAGCCAAGTAAAAGTGAGATTGTATGCAGACATCCAAAACTTTATGAGAATCTTGATAAATATGAAATTCCCTACATTTTTATTCACGGAGTCTATGAGGAGATGAAAGACAAACCCCACATTCTTATGGACGACTGTAAAGGAGGTTATCTGCTTACAAAATATCTGATCGATATGGGACATCAACATATCGTAGGAGTTTTTAAAGCAGATGATCATCAAGGAAGAGAACGACATAAAGGTTATGTGATGGCACTTCAGGAAGCAGGATATCAATATGATCCAGATATGGTTGTCTGGTTTCATACAGAAGATCGTCAGTTGAAACCAGTAACATCGGTTGTTCAGATGATAAAGGATCAAAGAAAGATGGATGCAGTTGTCTGTTACAATGACCAGATCGCATTTTCAATCATTGGAGGATTGCATCAGATCGGTGTTTCAATTCCAGAAGACTTGTCGATCACAGGATATGATAATTCAATGCTTGCACATCAGCATCCACTTTCTTTAACGACTATTGCTCATCCACAGGAAAAACTTGGCGAGATGGCAGGACAGTTGTTGCTAGAAAAGATACAAGGTGGATCAGACAAAGACATGAAAACAGAGTATTTGATCGAACCGAAATTGGTGATCGGAAACTCATGTAAAAATAGGAATCAAGAATAGATATAAAACTGGGAGGCAAAAAATGGAACTTAAAAAAAATTACAAATTTTGGTTTGCAACAGGATCACAGGATTTATATGGAGATGAATGTTTAAGCCATGTGGCAAAACATGCACAGATCATTGTGCAGAATTTCAATGAAAGTGGTATCTTACCATTTGAAGTTGTATGGAAACCAACATTAATTGATAGTACTTCGATCAGAAGAACATTTGAAGAAGCAAATGCAGATGAAGAATGTGCCGGTGTCATCACATGGATGCATACATTCTCCCCAGCAAAATCATGGATCGCAGGATTACAGGCATTTAAGAAACCATTATTACATCTTCATACACAGTTTAACGAAGAAATTCCATATGACACGATCGATATGGACTTTATGAATGAAAACCAGTCAGCACATGGAGACAGGGAATTCGGACATATCGTGACAAGAATGGGAATTCCAAGAGAAGTTGTTGTTGGATATTATGAATCCAAAGAAGTAAAAGAAAAGATCGCATCTTGGATGAGAAGTGCAGTCGGAATGGTAGAAAGCAAGAATATCCGCGTGGTAAGGATTGCGGATAATATGAGAAATGTTGCGGTTACAGAAGGTGATAAAGTCGAAGCACAGATTAAATTTGGATGGGAGATCGATGCATATCCAATTAATGAAGTTGTAGATTATGTCAATGCAGTCAGCAAAGGTGATATTGATGCGTTGACACAGCTTTACTATGATAAATATGATATCTTATTAGAAGGCAGAGATCCAAAAGAATTCAGAAGACATGTGGCAGTACAGGCAGGAATCGAGATCGGACTGGAAAAATTCTTAAAAGACCATGATTATCAGGCAGTTGTTACACACTTTGGCGATCTTGGTGGATTAAAACAGCTTCCAGGACTTGCGATTCAGAGATTAATGGAAAAAGGTTATGGATTTGGTGCAGAAGGTGACTGGAAGACAGCAGCAATGGTACGACTGATGAAAGTTATGACAGCAGGAAAGAAAGATGCAAAAGGAACATCCTTTATGGAAGATTATACATACAACTTTGTTCCTGGAAAAGAAGGTATCTTAGAGGCTCATATGTTAGAAGTATGCCCAACGATCGCAGATGGTCCTGTTTCTATCAAAGTAAATCCATTATCTATGGGAGATCGTGAAGATCCTGCAAGACTTGTATTTACAGCAAAAGAAGGAGAAGGAATAGCCACTTCTTTGATCGATCTTGGACATCGTTTCCGTCTGATTATTAATAAAGTGGATTGTAAAAAGACAGAAAAACCAATGCCAGAGCTTCCAGTAGCGACGGCATTCTGGACACCAAAACCAGATCTTTATAAAGGAGCAGAGGCATGGATCTTAGCTGGTGGAGCACATCATACAGCATTTTCTTATGATCTTAGTGTAGATCAGATGGTTGCATGGGCAGAGGCTATGGGAATTGAGAGTGTTGTCATTGATGAGAATACAGATATCAGAATATTAAAGAATGAATTAAGATGGAATGAAGTAGTTTATCGTTAGAAAATGGAGGTAGTACCATGGAAACAAAGCAAATGATCGCAGATGGAAAAACAGCATTGGGAATCGAATTTGGATCAACAAGGATTAAAGTTGTACTGATCGACAAAGATCATCATCCGATCGCATCCGGAAGCCATGACTGGGAAAATCGTCTGGAGAATAATATATGGACTTATACATTAGAAGACATCTGGAGTGGACTACAAGACAGTTACCAAAACTTGGTAAATGACGTGAAAGAAAAATATGATATTACACTAACTAAGGTTGGAAGTATCGGATTTAGTGCGATGATGCATGGATATATGGCATTTAATAAAGATGGAGAATTGTTAGTGCCATTCCGAACATGGAGAAATACAATGACAGAAGAAGCTTCTGAGAAATTAACGGAAGCATTTTCTTATCACATTCCTCAAAGATGGAGTATCGCACATCTGTATCAGGCAATTTTAAAAGAAGAAGAACATGTAAAAGATATTGATTATCTGACAACACTGGCAGGATATGTCCATTGGAAATTAACAGGTGAAAAGGTGCTCGGTGTTGGAGAAGCGTCTGGAATGTTCCCAATCGATATCGAAACAAAAGATTATAACCAGACGATGATCAAGACATTTGACAACCTGATCAAAGATAAAAAATTTGGATGGAAATTAGAAAATATCTTACCAAAAGTTTTAATAGCTGGAGATAAAGCGGGTATCTTAAGTGAAGAAGGAGCAAAATTATTAGATCCATCTGGTAATCTGGAAGCTGGAATTCCTTTATGTCCTCCAGAAGGAGATGCAGGAACTGGAATGGTTGCGACAAACAGCGTGACAAGAAAAACAGGAAATGTATCTGCAGGAACAAGTGTTTTTGCAATGATCGTTTTAGAGAAAGAATTAAAGAAAGTTTATGATGAGATTGATCTTGTCACAACGCCATCAGGTGATCTTGTGGGTATGGTACATTGTAATAACTGTACATCAGATCTGAATGCATGGGTCAACTTATTTAAAGAATTTGCACAGAACTTTGGTGTGGAAGATGTAGATATGGATCAGCTTTATGGAACTCTTTACAATAAAGCATTAGAAGGTGACAAGGATTGTGGTGGATTACTTGCATACAACTATTTCTCAGGAGAACATATCACAGGATTTGAAGAAGGAAGGCCATTATTTGTAAGAAAACCAGATAGTAATTTTAATCTTGCAAACTTTATGAGAGTTCATCTATACACAGCACTTGGAGCTTTGAAGACGGGGCTTGATATCTTGATGAAAGAAGAAAATGTCAAAGTTGATAAAATGCTGGGACATGGTGGATTATTCAAAACAGAAGGTGTTGGACAAAAGATCATGGCAGCAGCTGTGAATGCGCCGGTATCAGTTATGAAAACAGCTGGAGAAGGTGGTGCATGGGGAATGGCGATCCTTGCAGCCTATATGCTGGATAAAGCAGAAGATGAGACGCTTGATACCTATCTTTCTGACAAAGTATTTGCAGGGGAAGAAGGTACAACGATCGCTCCAGATGAAAAAGATGTGGAAGGATTTGATGAATTTATCAAACAATATCAAAAAGGTCTTGCACTTGAACGAGTTGCAATTGATGTCATGTAAAAAGGAGACGAAAGATGTTAGAGCAATTAAAAAAAGAAGTCTATGAAGCAAATATGGAACTTCCTAAAAGAGGTCTGATCACATATACATGGGGAAATGTCAGTGGAATTGATAGAGAAAGTGGTTTATTTGTTATTAAACCAAGTGGTGTGGATTATGATAAACTTTCTCCAGAAGATATGGTTGTCATGGATCTTGATGGAAACAGAGTGGAAGGAGATTTAAATCCATCTTCTGATACACCAACGCATATTGAATTATATAAAGCATTCAAAGATTTAGGAGGAATTGTACATACACATTCCCCATGGGCAACATCATGGGCACAGGCAGGGAGAAGCATTCCATGCTATGGAACAACACATGCAGATTACTTCTATGGAGAAATTCCATGTGCAAGAAGCCTCACAAAAGAAGAAATTGAAGAAGCCTATGAGAAGAATACAGGATTGGTGATCATTGAGACATTTAAAGATAAGAATCCAGTTTATGTTCCAGGAGTGCTTTGTACAAATCATGGACCATTTACATGGGGAGCTGATGCAGCCGAGGCAGTTCATAATGCCGTTGTCTTAGAAGAAGTCGCAAAGATGGCATACCGTTGCGAGCATTTAAATCCAGAAGCAAAGCCAGCACCACAATATCTGCAGGATAAACATTTCTTCAGAAAACATGGGGCAAATGCTTACTATGGCCAAGGCAAATAATGAAAATGGATCAATAAAGATATCAGATAAAATTTAAAAGAAAGTGTTGTAAAATGATGAAAGTAAAAATGATCGAAAAAAGACAAAATGGAGTCTGCTTATTTGAATTACAAAATGATGAGATAAAAGTGATCACGAGTAACCTTGGTTGTCATATTTTATCTGTGTTCACAAAAGACAGAGATGGAAATTATGGAGATGTCGTTCTTGGATATCAAGATGTGGAAGATTGTCATAAAGATGATAAATTTTTAGGATGCATCATCGGACGTGTTGCAAACAGAATTGCAAATGGAGAGTTTCAGTTGAATGGAAAGACCTATAAACTTGCAGTAAATTCCGGACCGAATACGCTTCATGGTGGTATAAATGGATTTAATCAGAAGATTTTTAACTATGAGATTTTAGAAGATGGAATCCGTTTTATCTATCTTTCTCCAGATATGGAAGAAGGATTTCCAGGAAGTCTTTATTTAAAGATAGTATATCGTCTATCTGGAAATGAATTAAAGATGGAATATGAAGCAATGTCAGATCAAGACACACTGATCAATATAGCCAATCATTCCTATTTTAATCTTTCAGCAAAAGACAGTAAGATCTATGATCATCAATTGATGATCAAATCAGATCAGATTGCATGTGCAGATGAGAATGGTCTTCCAACAGGTGAGTTTTTGGATGTAGAGAATACACCATTTGATTTTAAAAGTTTTCATGAGATTGGAGAACGGATTCATGATGATGATGAACAGTTGAAATTTGTTGGAGGCTATGATCATTGTTTTATGTTAAAGGATGAGAAAGATCAGGCAGTCTTATATGATAAAGAAAGTGGACGAAAATTAACGATCACAACAACACTTCCATGCATGCAGTTATATGCAGGAAACTTTCTGGCAGGAGGAAGTGATGGTAAATTTGGAAAACCATATGAGAACAGAGATGGTGTTGCATTAGAACCACAATTCTTGCCTAATTCTATGAATATAGAGAAAAAGCCAAGAGTTATCTTAAGAAAAGACGAAGAGTATGAAGCAGTGACAACATACCGATTTGAAACAGAATAATATAGATTGAAATTAAAAAATAAGAATCATATCCATACAATATCCCCTTCCCCTTTTTATTTGTATGGATATATTCTTGTTTATTTCTGGAATATAATTCTATAAGAGAGTATAATAATATTTTAGAAAAGAGGAAGGTAATATGATCAAAGTATTTTTAGTAGAAGATGAAAAGATCATTCGTAAGAGTATAAAGAATAACGTAAAATGGGAAGAAAATGGTTTTGAATTTGCGGGAGAAGCACCAGATGGTGAGATGGCTCTTCCAATGATCGAAAAACTACATCCAGATATCGTGATCACAGATATCAAGATGCCATTTATGGATGGACTTGAATTAAGTGATATCTTAAAGAAAAAAATGCCAAAAATTACAGATCATCATACTTTCTGGATATGGGGAGTTTGACTATGCAAAAGAAGCGATCAAGATCGGTGTAACAGATTATCTGACCAAACCAGTAACTGGTGAGCAGTTATTAGAAGCACTAAAATAAAGTAAAAACAAAAGCTTGATAAGAAAAAAAGACAGGAAGAAGATATAAAAAAATTACAAAAAAAATAATAAAAACACAAATGAAAAAATATGAGAATATCAAATTTTTACGGGAAATCTGATCCGCGGAAAGATAATCTGATATCTAAAATTAATGGAACAAGGGAATGAACTTGGAATAAGATCTTATGGCACCGGCATACAATTTTATGTTATTTAAAATATTTTCAAAGAATGAGAATGATACAGAGGCAGTATATGATCTTCGTACCAAAGAAGATGCGATCGTAGAAGAAGTAAGCAGCCAGTTTGAAAATATGATTGTTTTTCACCGTGTAACAGAGGGCTATATTTTAATGATCAAGGCACAGAATACAGAGGAAACCATACAAGTGGCAAAAGATTATGTTGCAGCATTGACAAAGCGTATGAAAAAAGAGAAAGAACTACAATGGTTTGCAGGGATTGGACATGCAGTGGAACGATTACATAACCTTTCGGAATCTTACGACAGTGCAAGCAAGGCTTTTGCATACCAGTATCAGTCTTCTGGGAATGAAGCGGTGTTTTTTTGATAAAATTAGATAATGAAAAAGATAGAAAGAGCAGAAGATCTGCAGCAAGTAGATTTTACCAAAGTAAATTCAGAATCGCTGGAAGAGTTTTTGAGAAATGGAAAAGAAGAAGCTGTACATTTATTTGTAGAGGAGTATACCAAGACATTAGGAAAATCTAATATGGATTCCTTTATGTTTTGTCAGTATATGCTGATCAATATACAGGTAGGTGTTATGAAATTCGTTGAGAAAATGGGAGTTGAGAAAGCAAATATCGATCGCACGTTTAAGGATTACAAACAACAGATCGCTGCAGTTTCAACAGGAGAGAAAGCAGCGGAGTATATCGAAGAACTTATCATACAAGCGATCAGAATGCGAAATGAAAGATTAGGGAAGAAACATTCTTCATTGATAACGGAGGCAAAAGAATTTATTGTGAAAAATTATCAAGAAGAAACATTATCGTTGAGTGATGTTGCAGATCAGGTTGGATTAAGCAGCAGTCATTTTAGTACAACGTTTAAACAAGAAACAGGGAAATCTTTTGTGGAATTTTTGACATCAGTCAGAATGGATAAAGCAAAAGAAATGCTTTGTTTTACAGATATGAAGGCATCACAGATCAGCTATGAAGTGGGATATAAGGATCCACATTACTTTAGCTACCTGTTTAAAAAAACGCAAGGATGTACTCCGAGTGAATATAGATCAAGGAGGATGTAATGAAAAAAGTATGTGAGAGAATCTATTGCTCGATTTCGGCAGTTCTCAATAGAAAGAAAAACTAAAATGGTTAAGGATGGTCGTGATAATTCCTGCGTTAGTGGGGATTATCACGCTTCTTGTTATCATGATAAATTTTAATGAAAGCTATAATGAGGCAGTAAAAAACGTATCAGTAGCCAGCAAGTTTAATTTCTCATTTTCAGAAGATATGGATTATAAAATGTATCGTATTGTTATCGGTGCAGAGAGTTTTAGATGCGATGAAACCATATGAGGAGATTAAGGAAGCGAAGGAGCTGGTAAAGGAACTGAATAAAAATGCTGTAACAGATGAAAGTAAATTAAGAACGAGAACA
>ENA-OQDC01000995-OQDC01000995.1-human-gut-metagenome-genome-assembly--contig:-NODE-995-length-16424-cov-4.085414_pt1 | contig 16424 bp, 15 predicted proteins | sample MGYA00242770_ERZ504601 | MGnify/ENA primary metagenome ERZ504601 (study PRJEB26092, sample SAMD00036305) | human gut metagenome | host: Homo sapiens | study: EMG produced TPA metagenomics assembly of...
AAATATTCTTACGCATTTTGCCCTCCTGTATAGTTTTCTACTTCGTCCAGCAGAAGCTCCAGCTGTTTGGGATCATCCGGCAGACAGTCGATAATCTTCCAAGGCTTAACCTCGGCAAAATCCTCAGGCTTATAGCCGGAGCCTTCCAAAATAATCAGGCAGGGTGCGCCGATGGCATTGGCACAGCGCACGTCGTTAGGTGTATCGCCGATAAAAATAAGCTCGTTGGGCTTGGCCTGCTCGTTTTGCATATACAGGCGGTGGAAGGCAACCTTAGCCAGCATTTCGCGGTTTTCACTGATTTCGCCGAAGACGCTGTGCTCGTGGTTAAAATATTGGTCCAAACCGAAATGCTGCAGCTTGAGATGAGCGCCGGTGCTGGTGTTGCCGGTAAGCAGGCAGTTGCAGTAACGGCTATCCGGCCGGCAGAAATATTGCAGCGTTTTCTCTACGTTTTTCAAGACGCGGCCCTTGTGCAGCGGCAGCTGCTTGGGCAGCTCCATATGGTAGCGGATAAGCAGGCCTGCCGCTTCCGCACTGTTGCAGCGCCCGCGCAGACGGGTAACAACGCTTTTGATGATGTCAGAGTCGGTGCGTCCTGCCAGTGACTTGTTGAAATCGAAGGCATCCAAAAAATAATAATCCTTGATAACCTTAATCATGGCATCCTTGCCGGCACCGCCGGACAGAATGAGGGTGCCGTCTACATCCCACATTAAATATTTCATGTGTAAAATCTCCTTTGATTTAAGAAAAAACAGGGGCTGTTCATACAACCCCTGGAAAAGTTTATCTGATAGTCCCGTTTAGATGCCACGGGGCTTGAGCATCATTTTTTTCAGTTGAGCGCCGACGTTTTTGGTAACGTTCTGAGTGCGGCGGATGAATTTGATGTTGGAGCGGTGGTTGGGCTTCATATCGTATTTGCTGCCGAAATCGCCGCGGTCCAGCAGGGTAATTTTAGCCTTGTCGCAGTCAAAGGCGCTGCGCAGATAACGAGCCATGCCCGCAGGGTCGGCATCGTCGTAGCAGCTGAAAATATCCGCAGCAATGAAACCGAGCTTAGGATATACATGCAGAGTTACATGGCCTTGCTTGCAGAGTGCGGAGATGGAATATTCGCTTTGGCCCTCTTCCTGACAAACAAGCAGCTCGCGGCTGTTCATACGGTATTCATCACAGCCTTCCTGCAGCAGAGTCTTTGCCTTTTCAGTATCATTGACTTCGTTTACGCCGCAGTTATACATATCTATGGCTATTAATTTTCCTGTAAATTTTTTGGGTTGCATGTGTAAAACTCCTCATGTTTATAATTACAATAATACAAAGCCGGTTCAGGCGCAGGGCGCTGATTTACCGGAAACAATATATAGTGCATATCTTATTCAATTATAGCGAAAATTATAATACTTGTAAAGTCAAATTGCTATCCTAATTGAGAAAACTATGTTATAATAATAGCTATAGTTAAAACATTTGTTTTGTGTGGCGGTGAGAAAATGGAAAAGCTGGAAGCGATAGTTGATGATATAGTATTTCAAAGCGATGACGGCATGTTCAGCGTGCTGCGTATGGAAAGCAAGGCGCAGGGACGCTTTACTGCTGTTTATCATGGCAATGCGCCGTATATGGGCGAAAATGTGGCTATGGAGGGCAGCTGGATTGAGCATGCCAGATTCGGCAGACAATTTGATATACAGTCACTGCAGGTTTTGCAGCCGACTTCGGTAGCAGGCATTGAACGCTTTCTGGCTTCCGGCGCTGTGAAGGGTGTAGGGCCGGTGACGGCGGCAAGAATTGTGGAGGCCTTCGGAACGGATACGCTGGAAATTTTAGGCAGCTATCCCGAGCGTTTGGCACAGGTACGCGGCATCAGCGCCAAAAAGGCTGCCGCCATCGGTGAATCCTACAGCCAGCTTTCCGGTCTGCGCGAGCTGATGGTGTTCTTGGAAGCGCACGGCGTGAGCAGCGGTTACGCGGCACGCCTGCAGGCAAGCTACGGCGCTACGGCGATTACCCGCATTAAGGAAAATCCCTACAGCCTGGCGGAGGATATTACCGGCATCGGCTTTAAAACTGCGGACAGAATTGCTATGGCTATGGGTATGGAGCATGACTGCGAGGCACGCTTGCGCGCAGGCATTGCTTATGCGCTGACGCAGGCCGCAGGCGTGGGACACACCTGCGTGCCGGAGGAGCTGCTGGTGCGTGAAACGGCGAGAGCATTGGCGGTAGACACTTCCATGGTGCAGGATGTTTTCAGCAGCCTGCTGGAGCAGGATTTACTGCGCACGGAGGAAATGGGCGGCATTCGCCTGATATATCCTGAATATCTGTATACGGCGGAGGTGCAGACCGCACGCCGTCTGCTGAAGCTGCGCGATCAGGCGAAGCCGGTGACGCGCGTGAATGCGGATGAGGTTATTGCCAAATGGGAGCGTGATGCCGGTATTATGCTGGCGGAGGCACAGCGTCAGGCAATTTATGCTTCGCTGGAGCATGGTGTCTTTGTGCTCACCGGCGGTCCCGGTACAGGTAAAACAACTGTTGTCAAAGGCATTCTGAATGTGCTGGAGCAGGCAGGCTGCCGCATTCTGCTGGCTGCGCCTACCGGACGCGCCGCACGCAGACTTGCTGATTCTGCCGGTCATCCTGCAGCAACGGTGCATCGTCTGCTGGAATATCAGCCTACGGGTGACGGCCTGTGCTTCGGCAAGGATGACAGCAATCCTCTTGATGCGGAAGCGATTATTATCGATGAGGCTTCGATGCTCGATATCAGCCTGACCTATCATCTGCTTAAGGCAATTCCCGGCGGCTGCCGTCTGATCTTCGTCGGTGACGTGGACCAGCTGCCGTCCGTGGGTGCTGGCTCGGTGCTCAAGGATATGATACGTTCGGATAAGATGCCTGTTGTACGTCTGGAAAATGTTTTCCGTCAGGCAGAGGTGAGTCCGATTGTCCGTAATGCCCATAAGATTAACCGTGGGCAGATGCCGGAGTTTCTTGCCGGTGCCGACAGCGAGTTTGCGCTGGAGGAGTTTGCCAACGAGCAGGATGCTGCGGAATTTGTAGCACGTACCTATGCCCAGCTTACGTCCGGCGGTGACTGGCGCAGGGTGCAGGTGCTGACACCGATGCACAAGAATCCCTGCGGCGTGCAGAATCTGAATAAGCTGCTGCAAAAATATCTTAATCCGCCGTCTGCGGCTAAGCCCGAGGTAAACATACCGGGTAATGTACTGCGTGTGGGTGACAAGGTTATGCAGATTCGCAATAACTATGAAAAGGATGTTTTCAACGGCGATATTGGCCGTGTAATTAAAATAGACGGAAAAAATGTTACGGTAGCCTTTCCGGAGCGTCCTGAGGGTGATTATGTTACCTACGCTCAGGGTGAGGTGGAGGAGCTGCAGCTGGCCTACGCTATGAGTGTGCATAAGTCGCAGGGCAGCGAATATCCCTATGTTATTTTGCTCATGGTGCAGAGCCATTACATCATGCTGCAGCGCAACCTGCTGTATACGGCTGTGACCAGAGCTAAGGAAAAGGTGCTGATTGTCGGTAGCAAAAACGCGGTGCGTACCGCTGTGGAAAATGATAAGACGAAAAGGCGTTACAGCTTGCTGGCTGAGCGTCTGCAGGAAAGCAGCGAGGTGTTCTGATGCATCGTTGGTTAAGAGATTTTGCTTATTACGGGCGTGTGGCGAAGGAGCTTATCTTTCCCCGTCGCTGCGTTGTGTGTGCGACTAATATTGACAACGGCTATATTTGCGAGCAGTGCCGCAGGGAATATTTGCTGCAGCGTCAGCTGCCCTGCTGTTCGCGCGAGGAATATCTTGCGGGACAGGCAGCACCGTTGCCGACGGACGTTTTATACAGTGTGTTGCTGCTTTATAAATATGAGGGCGTGTTTAAGGATGCGTTGCACAAAATTAAATTTGACGGTGAGGCAGGCTGGCTGCCGTTGCTGCGTGAGGAAGCGGAGCTTGCGCTGCCAGCGGCCAAAATGCGCTGGCTGCAGCAGTTTGACCTTATTACCTGCGTACCGACTGCGCCTGAGCGACGCAGGCAGCGTGGCTTTGATGTGCCTCAGGAGCTGTTTGCAGGCCTCTTGGAGGGACGCAGCGTGGGCATGGAGGTTTTGCTGGAGCGGGTGCGCCATACGGAGCCTTTGTACGAGCTGAAGCCGGAAGAAAGAAAGCAGGAGCTGGCAGGCTGCTTTGCCCTGCTGCCGCATACCAAGGTGCGCGGCAAGCATGTACTGCTTTGCGACGATATTTATACTACGGGCAGCACCTTTGCGGAAGCGGCACAGGTGCTGCTGGACGCAGGGGCGGCGCGTGTATCGGCGCTGGCGCTGTGCGCGGCGCAGGCTAACTGGGAGTGACTTTTTCTTGATGCAGAAATTAAAGAATTATTGGCGGCGTGAGCCTGTTTTGTGCATAGCGGTTATTTTGGCTGCCGTAAGCAGCCTTTACAGCAGGCCGCAGCTTGCCTATATAGATTTTGACGTGTTGGCGATACTGCTTTCGCTGATGCTGGTGGTAGCGGAGCTGAAGGAGATACGCTTTCTGGACTGGCTGGCGGTGGAGCTACTGAACAAATGCCGCAGCAAGCGTCAGCTGGAGCTGGTGCTGCTGGCAGTTACCTATATCAGCTCGATGTTCGTGACGAATGACGTGGCTTTGCTGACCTTTGTGCCGTTGGCGCTGGTTATCGGCAAAACCTTGAAGATGGATATGGAGCGGATTATTATCCTGCAGACGCTGGCTGCTAACCTTGGCAGTATGCTGACGCCGCCCGGTAATCCGCAGAATTTGTTTTTATACGCGCATTATGCTTATAGCGCCGGCAGCTTTTTGCCGTAATGGCTGTGCCGGGAGTGATTTCGCTGGCGTATCTGCTATTGTTATTATTCCATGGCAAGGACAGCGTGCTGAAGCTGAAGCTGCCTAAGCTGCAGCAGCCTCCCAAGGGAATATTGCTGCTCTTTTTGGGACTGCTGCTGTTGAACATCGGTGCTGTGCTGCATTGGTTCGACAAGCTGTGGGCCTTGCTGCTGACGGCAGGCGTAGTGGCCTTGTGCGATTGGCGTCGCCTGCGGGAGGTGGATTACAGCCTGCTGGTGACCTTCGCCGGTTTCTTTGTATTCATCGGCAACATCAGCCACAGTCCTGCGGTAAGCTATTTGCAGCAGTCGCTGATGGGCAGTGCGGCAGGCACGTATTTAACCGGACTGCTGACCAGCCAGTTCCTCAGCAATGTGCCGGCGGCTATGCTGCTGGCAGGCTTGACTAAGGAAGCTGACGCGCTGCTTTTGGGTGTTAATATCGGTGGCTTGGGGACGATGATTGCTTCGATGGCGAGCGTGATTTCCTACAAATTATATGCTGCAGAGCATCCCTCGCAGGCAGGAAAATATGTACGTACCTTTTTGTACTACAATTTTCTGGGCCTGCTGCTGATAGGAGGAGCGGTTTACTTCCTTCTGTGAGCGGGGAAATGCTTTGCGGCATTTCTTTTTGCTATAATGGTAAACCAATAACATGTAATAAGTTGACTATTTACATCACTTGCATTATAATAAAGCACGTGAAGCAGATAAAAATAAGCTGCTTAGATGAAAGGAAAATGCAAAAATGTTAGAGCTTGCACATAAGCTGGCGGACAGCGATGCCAAATTCTTCGGCGGCTGGGTGCTGGCAGGAGCAGAAGCACATATTCATCAGCCTGCCGAAACAATGGCGAATCAGGTACTGTTGGCGAAGGAACGCAAATCAATCATCCGTGTAGCGGGAACTGCGGCAGACGGCCGTTTGGCTAAGGAGCTGCGTGCTTTTTTTGGTACTGCCTAAGCATAAATTAGGCACGAAGCCGCTGGAGCCAGAGGCAATTAAAGGCGATTTGCTGACAAAGCACTCCTTTACAACACAGGAAATAGCGGATTATGTTGCTTATACAGGTGACGAAAACGTCATCCATAAGGGTGAGCATCCCATCGTGCCGGGACTGTGCATGGCTGCCTGGCTGCAGCGTGAGCTGGCGCTGACGGAGCTGGACTGGCGCATTACCTTTGTCGCTCCTGTTTACGCTGGTGACGAGCTGTGCATCTACAGGACAGAAGGTCAGCTTGCTGCTTATGTGAGAGCAATAAATGTTTTTGTGATTAAAGAATTATAGTAAGGCTGGTGTATGAAAATGACAACTTCTGGTACAGAAATCAACAAGACTCATAGAGGAGCAAGTGTCAACAAGACTGCGGAAATGACCAAGATGGCGCTGATGGTAGCAATGAACTGCGTATCCGCATATATTATTATTCCGCTGCCGTTTTCTCTTTCTCCGCTGGCGCTGCAGACTTTGATTGTAAATCTTACAGGCTATGTGCTGAACGCTAAGCAGGCTTTTATGACCATGCTGGTTTATCTTTTGGTAGGCTTGGCAGGCGTGCCGGTATTTACCGGCGGCAGTGCAGGACCGGGCAAGCTGTTCGGACCTACCGGCGGTTACATCATCGGCTTTTGGTTACCGCTGTTTTCCTGGCATATTTCAAAGGAGAAAAATACAACTTCAAGCGTTACGCTTTGCTTGGCTGTGTTATCGGTATTCCGCTGATTTATGTGTTCGGCGTTGTACAGCTGAAGCTGATTACCGGTATGCCCTGGGACAAGGCGATTCTGACAGGCGCGCTGCCCTTCATTCCGCTGGATATTGTTAAATGCTTGGCTGCCGCAGTTATCGCAGGACCGATTAACCGTATCTTTACTGATAACAGATAAATAAGGTATAATTTAAGAGCTGTCAGCTATTTGCCGCAAGGCAGGTGGCAGGCAGCTTTTTTCGGATATAGAGGTGTTAAGATGGAAAATGCATATATTTTAGGTGGCCTGCGCAGCTACGTAGGCGTAGTCAACGGTATGTATCGTCATATCCCGGCGGAGGTGCTGGGTGCGGAGGTGCTTAAGCAGGTGATGGAAAAATATCAGCAGCGCGAGCCTGATTATATCATTGCCGCAACGGTGTGGGTGCCGGCGGCAATATTGCGCGCCTGATGGCTTTGACGGCAGGAGTAGATATTTCGGTACCGGCCTTTACGGTAGATGTGCAATGCGGCAGCGGTTTGGAAAGCATTGCTATTGCTGCGGCCAAGATTAACAGCGGCGAAGCAGATGTAATTATTGCCGGTGGCTTTGAAAGCAGCTCTACGCAGCCAAGACGCGGCTATAATCCCAACCATCCCGATTATGCAGGCGACGACTGGTACAGCGTAGCAAAGTTTATGCCGGGCATCCACCGCGAAACGGTAATGCTGGAGGGCGCAGAGCTTGCTGCCAAGCGCGAGGGCATTACTAAGGAAGAAATGGATAGCTGGGTATTGCGCAGCCATGCGCTCGCAACGCAGGCGCGCGAGCAGGGACTGCTGCAGAATATTATCGCTCCGGTCTGCGGTGCCGTTAAGGACGAAGGCATCAGACCGCGCATGAGCCAGCGACTGCTTGACAGAATGCCTAAGGTGCTGAAGGGCGGCGAATTTATTACTGCGGCCAATTCCTGCCTGATTAACGATGGTGCTAACATGCCTACTACTCTGGAAGCAACCAAATATCTGCAGGAGCACGGCTTAAAGGCGCAGGCAAGAGTGCTGGGCAGCGCAGCATGCGGCGGTGATCCGCTGGTAAGTCCGCGTACTGCAGTTACCGCACTGCAAAAGCTGTTGGCAAAGCATGGCCTGCAGGAGCAGGATATCGCGGACTTTGAATTGAACGAAGCCTTCGCCGTTATAGATGTGCTGTTTGCCCGCAGCTTTCCGCACAGCACTGATAAATACAATGTGTTCGGCGGGGCGCTGGCCTACGGTCATCCCTACGGTGCCAGCGGCGGCATCATTACGCTGCATCTGCTGGAGGCACTGAAGCAGAAGGGCGGTCGCTACGGCGCCGCAAGCGTAGCTGCCGCAGGCGGCGTAGGAACGGCGCTGCTGCTGGAAAGAGTGGAGTGAAGCAAATGGATTACTTGACCTTAATTGCACAACAAAAACAGGACAAGCTCGCTCTTATAGAGGATGAAGAGGAGTATACCTATGGCAGACTGGCGCAGGAGGCGCGCAGGCTGCGCAGTAAAGCGGATTTTAGCGCTCCGGCGGTTTTTATCCATGAAAGCAGCATTGCCCATCAGCTAATTAGCTTTTTGGCCTACAGCGGAACAAAAACTGTGCCGGTTATTGCTACCGAAGTGAGCAAAAAGCAGCAGTTCAGCTGCGAGGCTATTCCCAAAGCGGCCTGCATGGGCGTTATGACCAGCGGCAGCACCGGCAAAAGCAAGCTGTTGTGGCGCAGCTATCATAGCTGGGCGGACTTTTTCCCGGAGCAGAACCGTGTTTTCGGCGTTGATGAGCAGACAGTGATTTTTTGTCAGGGAAGCCTGGCCTTTACCGGCAACCTTAATATTTATATGGGCGTGCTGGCGGTAGGCGGTACGCTGGTAGTGACGGAGCGCTTCCGTCCGCGCCATTGGCTGCAGCTGATGCAGCGCTATGCGGTGAACGCAATCTACCTGATTCCGTCTAAGCTTTTGCTGTTGCCAAAATTTTTGCATGAGCCTGATTTGCGTGTGCGCAGTATCATCAGCGGCTCGCAGAGCATGGGCAGGCAGGAGGCGGACAAACTGCTGCAGATATTTCCCAATGCTGATATCACGCTGTACTACGGCGCCAGCGAGCTGAATTACATTACCTACATCAAGGCCGAAGAAATGACGGATGACCGCACGCTTATCGGACGTCCGTTCAAGGACGTGCAGGTGAGCGTTTGTAATGAAGAAATTTTCATTGATACGCCTTATCATGTAGAGAAAATTTCGCTGCCGTTTTCCCTGAAGGACAGGGGACATCTGGATGCGGAAGGACGCTTGCACTTTTGGGGGCGCACGGATGATATTGTGAGCGTCAACGGACGCAAGGTTTCTGCGGTTAAGGTGTGCACCGCGCTGACCGAGCTGGAGAGCGTTGAGGAGGCTGCAGTAATCTGCCGTCATGTGGACGATGCCGATGTGCTTATTGCTTTTGTGGGGGCGGCACGCGAGTACGGCAAGCAGGAGCTGGTTAAGCTGCTGCGCCAAAGCCTGGCGGATTATGAGCTGCCTAAGCAGTTTGTTTTTATGGAGCAGCTGCCGCATAACGAAAGCGGTAAGGTGGATAAATTGGCGCTGAAAAAAATGTACTCTTAGTTGTTGGTGATATAAAAATAAACCGTCGTCGGACTGTGCTTGATGCATGGCCTGACGGCGGTTTTTGTGTTTAAGAATAATAAAAAGAAAAAAATACTGGTCAAAAATACCTTAAAATTTTTTTATAAGTGTAAGCAAAGCTGGCAAGATAGACAAAAACTGTCATTTGCATATGGTATAATACGTTATAGCAAGGCTTTAAAAGAAAAAGTGATACCGAATTATAAGCAGTTTTTTTATAAATAAAGGATTTTTAAATTTGCTGTAGAATTAATTTTAATATACTGTACATGAATTTTTTTGAAATAAACAAAAAAGCCTGCCGAAGCAAGCTTTAGTTCCACACACTGTGGTGTCTTCTGAAGAAGACGATTTGAATAAATCATGTTTTTTGAACTCGTGATGTAACTTCTGATGGTACTCAAGAAGTTATTCATAGTATATTTCATCTGTGGAGGTTTGTCAATATGCAAAAATCAAAGAATTGTGATTATTATATCGGCTTAGATATGGGTGATGCATCTGTTGGCTGGGCTGTTACGGATACAAATTATAATATTTTAAAATTTAATGGCAAAGCATTGTGGGGAATCAGACTTTTTGATTCTGCCAATACTGCAGCTTCTACAAGAGTTTTTCGTTCCGGCAGACGCAGAATTGACAGAACAACATGGCGTCTTAAGATGTTACAGGAATTATTTGCGGAGGAAATCGCTAAGGTTGATCCCGGTTTCTTTATGCGATTAGAGGATAGCCGTTTACATTTGGATGATAAGCGGGATAAGGCAGTATATAATTTATTTGTTGATAAAAATTACACAGATAAGGATTTTTATCAGCAATATCCTACAATGTATCATTTGCGGTATGCATTGGCAACGCAGGCGGGACCGTTTGATGTGCGCTTACTTTATCTTGCTGTGCAGCATATTGCTAAGCATCGTGGACATTTTTTGTTTGATAATCTTGATGCTTCCAAAGTAAACGATTTTAATGCGGTTTTCAGTGAGGTTGAGAATTATGTCCGTGATGAGATGGGAATTGAAGATTGGTCATGTCAAAATATAGATGAATTGGCTAAAGTTTTGTGCGATGTAAACTTAGGACGTACTACTAAGCAGAAAGCGATGCAGAGTTTATTACCGGCACAGACAAAACAGCAGAAAGCTATTATACAGCTTTTTAGTGGTGGTAAAGCTAAGTTAGCAGAGTTATTTGTTGATGAAGAATTAGATGAATGTGAAAAGAAATCAGTAAGCTTTCAAGATGATGATTTGAATGAATTTGAGCCTGTGCTTACAGCAGCATTAGGGGAGCGTTACGAAGGGTTACTCCGTTTCAAAGCTATTTATGATTGGAGTTTGCTGGCAAAAATATTGCATCTTGATACAAGTAAAAAAGATGAAGATGAACAGCATCTGCTTTCTGAGTGTAAGGTGCAGGTTTATGAAGATCATAAACGGGATTTGGCTGTTTTGAAATCCATGCTTAAAGGTAAGCCTTTATATAATAAGATTTTCAGGCAGGATGGAGATATTTCTTACGAGAAATATGCTAAAGGAATCAAAGGACGTAATCAGATTGATTTTTGCAAGGATTTAAAGAAGCAACTTGAAGGTATTGCAGAATATAAAAAGATAATGCAGGAAATTACGAGTATTGATGATGCCAAAACAGAGGAGGAACGTTTACTGTTTCGCATTACCAATGGATTTGCTTTTCCTAAACAAACAACTAAGGATAATGGCATCATTCCCATCCAGGTGCATTTAGCGGAATTAAAATGCATTCTTGATAATGCTGAGGGCTATTTACCGTTTTTAGGTGAGACTGATAATAACGGTCTTTCTGTGCGTGAAAAAATTGAACAGATTGTTAAGTTCAGAATACCATATTATGTAGGTCCGCTTGCGGGGACACGTATGTCCAGAGAACAGGGCAGATGTTGGGTTGTACGTAAGAATGAAAAAATTTATCCTTGGAATTTTACTGAAATTGTAAATTTGGAAGAGAGTGCAGAAAAGTTTATAACCAATATGACAGCAAAATGCACGTATCTTGTCGGTGAAGACGTACTTCCTAAGGAATCATTGCTGTATTCGGAGTTTATGGTGCGTAACGCAATTAACAATATTACTGTTGATGGCGAACGCTTACCTGTTGATGTGCTGGAAAAAATCTTTAAGCAGCTTTTCCTTGCGAAAACTTCAAAGGTTACCAAGAAAACATTAGAAAGATTTTTTAGGCAGGAAAATATTTCTTTCCAAAACATCGGAGGCATTGATGATAAGATTAATGCTTCGATGAAATCATATAATGATTTTAGAAGAATTTTCGGTGAAGATTATATTCAACTGCATAGAGATGAAATTGAGAATATTATCAGATGGATAACCTTATTCTGTGACGAGAAAAAGATGCTGGTCACTAAAATAAAAATTACTTATCCGCAGATTGCTGATGATCAAATCAAAGCTATCAAAAAACTGAAATATAAAGATTGGGGCAGACTGTCTGCAACTTTATTGAATAGCAGTGCTATTGCTTATGAGGATAAGGCTTTTGGTGAACTTGTCACTATTATTAGTGCTTTGCGTCATACAAATAAGAATTTCATGGAGCTTTTGAGCAGCTATTGTTCTTATGATTTTATTGGCAAGATTAAAGAGTTTAATGGTAGCAGACAAAGCAGTAATGGTAAGCTTACTTACAAAGACGTGGAAGAGCTTTATGTTTCTCCTTCTGTTAAACGTTCTATCTGGCAGACGCTGACGATATTGGAAGAAATTAAGAAAATTATGGGTCGCGAGCCTAAGCGTATTTTTATTGAGATGGCTAGGAGCAAGGAAGAAAGCAAGCGTACTGACAGTCGTCTGAAAAAATTGCAGGATTTATACAAAAAGTGCAGGGAAGAAAATATTGATTTTATGCCTCGTAAAGATGAGTTTAATGCGCTTAAAACTCAGTTGAGCTCCAAAAAGGAAGAGGATTTACGCAGTGATAAGCTGTATCTTTACTATACGCAGATGGGACGCTGCATGTATACGGGCGAAAGAATAGAATTAGCCTCTCTGTATGACAATAATTTATACGACATTGATCATATCTATCCGCGTTCTAAAACAAAGGATGACAGCCTTAGCAACAGGGTGCTTGTTAAAAAGCAAGTTAATGCTGCAAAAACAGATATCTATCCGCTTGATGCAGCTATTCGCACTAAAATGCATAGCTTCTGGAAACTTCTTTATGATAAGGGGTTCATTGACGAGAGAAAGTATGAGCGTCTGACGCGCAGCACGCAGCTGCGAGATGAAGAGCTCGCCGGATTTATCAGCAGACAGCTTGTGGAAACGAGGCAGTCGACAAAAGCTGTTGCTACTATTTTAAAGACAGCTTATAAGCATAGTGAGGTTGTATATGTTAAGGCTGGCAATGTATCTGATTTCCGTCAGCAGTTTAAGTTTGTAAAATGCCGTGAGGTTAATGATTTGCACCATGCCAAAGACGCTTATCTGAATATCGTGGTGGGCAATTGTTATTATGTGAAATTTACCGCTAATCCTTTGAACTTTATTAAGAAAAATCAAGACAGTCGGAGCTATAGCTTAAAGCCGGAGATCTTCTATAAATTTAATATTAAACGTGATGACGATATTGCCTGGCTTGGCGGTGAAGACGGTACAATGGCAACTGTTGCAAGAACTATGCATAAGAACAATATTCTCTTTACCAGACAACCGCTAGAAGGCAAAGGAGAATTGTTTAAACAAAATCCTTTGAAAGCAAAGAGTGGCCAACTGCCTTTGAAAGCAGGTTTATCCGTAGAGAAGTATGGTGGCTATGATTCCTTGACTACAGCGTATTTCGCTTTAGTCAAATCAGAAGGAAAAAAAGGATCTGTGCAGCTTTCCATAGAAGGTATACCGCTTGTTTATGCCAAACAAGGAGAAAAGGCGGTACAAGATTATCTTACAGAAGTTGTACAGCTTTGCAAGCCTGAAATAAAGATTCCTAAAATAAAAAAATATAGCTTGTTTAAGATTAACGGTTTTCCTATGCATATTTCTGGTAGGACAGGAAAGCAACTGGTATTTTATGGTGCTGGACAGCTATGCATAGCTGATGACGTTGCTGATTATCTGAAAAAGGCTTTAAAGTATGAAACTGATATAGCAGAAAAAGAAAAACATTAGCTGATCAAAATGCTGATGACATACAGAAACAAAAAGCGCAAAAAGGACTGGATTTTTATGAGCAGAAGTGGGGAATTAGCGGAGCGGTTAACGTACAGTTATATGATATGTTTATTGCTAAGTCTGCTAACAATTTGTATAAGAACAGGCCTGCGTCACAGACAATTACTTTAAAAGAAAAGAGGGAGCATTTTGTAAAATTAACGTTATCAAAGCAGATACATATCATAAAAGAAATTTTGAATCTGTTTAAGTGTGCAAGTGCGTCTGCTGATTTTAAATTAATTGATAAGGGTACTTCTTGTGGTACGTTGAAGATAAGCAATAATATTACTAAATTAAAAGAATGTATCTTGATTAACCAATCTCCTACAGGTGTTTTTGAACAGGAAGTGGATCTGATGAAGCTATGAGCTGGCGTGTAATTGTTATAAGTACACGGGCAAAGCTGGATTTACAATTGGGCTATATGGTGGTTCGCGGAGAGCGGACCACCAAAGTCCACCTTGATGAAATTTCAGTGTTGCTTATTGAAACAACAGAGGTTTCAATAACAGCAGCTTTGCTTGCGGAAATGACGGATAGAAAAATAAAGGTGATTTTTTGCGATAGCAAGAGAAATCCTTCGGCTGAGCTTATCCCTTATTATGGAGCGCATGATGTCAGTGCTAAAATAAAGCAGCAGATAGCTTGGAGCGAAAGCACTAAAGGTGATGTTGGTACGGCAATTATATATACCAAAATCAAGATGCAAGCTGCTTTGTTGCAGAAGTTAGGGCTGGATACAGCAGCTATGCTGGATGTATATGCGACACAGCTTCAATATTTGGATGCCAGTAACCGGGAAGGTCATGCCGCAAAAGTTTATTTTAACTCTATTTTTGGATTGGGATTTACCAGAGCGGATGATATTGCTGTTAATGCAGCATTGAATTATGGTTATATGGTTTTATTGGCTGCATGCAACAGGGAGATAACCGCCAATGGTTATCTTACACAGCTTGGACTGATTCACGATAATATTTTCAATGCATTCAATTTGGGTTCTGATATTATGGAGCCGCTGCGACCTTTTGTTGACTATCAGGTATATGATATGCTGGTAAAAGACAAGCTTCATTGCTTTGACAAGGAGCAGAAGCATGAGCTTTTGGATGTACTGAATAAAAATGTTGTAAACAACGAAAAGCAGGTTACACTTAATTATGCTATTAAGCTTTATTGCAAGAGTGTTTTTGACGCGTTGAACAGTAATGATGTGAGCGTAATCAAGTGGAGCAGCTTTGTATGATGTATTATGAGCTATAGATTTATGAGAATATTAGTTCTTTTTGATTTGCCTGTTACTACGCTTGATAATAAGCGTTCCTATAGGATCTTTCGTAAATATCTGTTAAAAAATGGGTTTATGATGATGCAGGAATCGGTTTATTGCAAGATTGCACTTAATGCTGTGGCTGCTGACGCTGTTATTAAAAATGTTAAGCTGAATTTGCCGTCAGATGGACTGGTACAGTTGCTTACGGTTACGGAACGCCAGTTTTCACGCATGGAGGTTTTGGTCGGAGAAGCACATAATGATGTTTTGAATAGTGATGAAAGATTGGTAGTATTATGAAACTGGTTTATACAGAGCTGGAGCAGCAGCTTGTTTTTCAGGAAAACAAGGTTAACGTTTTAGTGATTGAGCAAAAAGAGCTTTTTCGAAGAATGATTCAAGAGCTTGATAAGCAGATTAGCGGGGAAGAGGGTGGATTTGTTTTATCTGATAATAATAAAACAATGAAAATAGATAAGGAGATCTGCCTGATTTTAAATCCGTTTGCTTTGGACATCAATTCACGCAAGGCGTTAACCGGTTTATATAATGAGCTTGGCAAGCTGGGACTGAATGAAGAAAATTATTTGAAGACATGCAGTCTAAAGGGTCAGATAGCGGAGTATATTTATGATTTGCTGAATCAGGTAGATTATGCGCTTAAATTTCAGGATGATTTTAATTTGCAAAGTATGTTTAAAGCACTTGAAGTGGAATTTGAAGCTGGCGAAGGAAATTTTTTAGAGGGACTGGTATACTTTTTAGATGTCTGCAGCAAGTTTCAAAAGGTAAAGATATTGACGTTCGTAAATTTGAAAACGTATTTGATGAGTGAAGAGCTGCATGAGTTCTATAAAGAAGCTTTTTACAGAAAAATACAGTTGCTGCTACTGGAGAATAATATTGTTGATGAGCTTGCAGAAGAAGCTGTGAGTATAGTTGATGCAGATTTATGTTTGATTAAATGATTTTGACAAAAAAATTTGAGTGATTTATAATGTTTTTGTAAGCACCTGAGGAAATTACGCTATGGTGATGATAGTTTCATTCGTGGACAATCTCTTAATTTGAGGTTTGAGAGTGATGTAATTTCTGATGGTACTCAAATTTGAAGCCTTGCACATTAAGTTAGCGAGTCGTTTGAGAGTGATGTAATTTCTGATGGTACTCAAATCTAAATAATCCGTAGAATCTTCCGGGTTCTGTTTGAGAGTGATGTAATTTCTGATGGTACTCAAATTGCGGAAGCTCATGGCCACTTTCGCAGTCTGTTTGAGAGTGATGTAATTTCTGATGGTACTCAAATACGCTTGCCCGCTTTTAAATGTTGTGATATGTTTGAGAGTGATGTAATTTCTGATGGTACTCAAATTTATATACACCTAATATTATAGGTGTGTTAGTTTGAGAGTGATGTAATTCTGATGGTACTCAAATAGTCGAAGAAGCATTAAAAGCCGAAGGTTAGTTTGAGAGTGATGTAATTTCTGATGGTACTCAAATTGCGGAAGCTCATGGCCACTTTCGCAGTCTGTTTGAGAGTGATGTAATTTCTGATGGTACTCAAATGCCGCTGAAACACTGGCAAGAAGCACAGCGGTTTGAGAGTGATGTAATTTCTGATGGTACTCAAATTATAAAGATAATAACCATAGATAATCCATAGTTTGAGAGTGATGTAATTT
>ENA-OQDC01000996-OQDC01000996.1-human-gut-metagenome-genome-assembly--contig:-NODE-996-length-16423-cov-3.842047_pt1 | contig 16423 bp, 22 predicted proteins | sample MGYA00242770_ERZ504601 | MGnify/ENA primary metagenome ERZ504601 (study PRJEB26092, sample SAMD00036305) | human gut metagenome | host: Homo sapiens | study: EMG produced TPA metagenomics assembly of...
CTGCCCAAATCGGTAATTTAATAGTACTTTAGAATAATCTACAACACTATTAATATCTGAATCATCGTAATCAAATAACTGCTCTTTCATCTTTAAAGCCCTTTCATAAAACGTTATTTTCATTATATCAAATTGATTTGTTGATCTAAACAAAAAATTATTGTATAATAGTAGAACCTATTTATTTTTTTGCGTCTGGAGAGTATTATGAACGTTTTAGAATTATTTGCTGGTGTTGGGGGATTCCGTATAGGACTCGAAAATGCCAATCCTGATTATTTCAGAACATTATGGAGTAACCAATGGGAACCTTCTAGAAAGTCTCAGGATGCTTTCGAGGTATATAATTATCATTTTTCCAGACAGTGAAAAATATTAATATTAGCATATCTGATATTACTGATGAACAGTTCTCTGAAATGAATGCAGATATAATCGTCGGTGGTTTTCCATGTCAAGACTACTCTGTAGCTCGTAGCAAAAAGAACGAACAAGGTATTGAAGGACAAAGGTGTCCTTTTCTGGGAAATTATTCGAGCGACTAGGATTATTAGACCAAGATTTCTTATTCTAGAAAATGTTGACAGACTTCTAAAAGCTCCTTCAAAACAACGTGGTCGTGACTTTGCTATTATGTTGACTGCATTTAATAATCTTGGATATTCTGTTGAATGGCGTGTAATCAATGCTGCTGATTACGGTCGAAGCCAAAGACGTCGTCGTGTGTTTTTCTTTATTTATCGAAATGATATTCCATTCGCACATCAAATGGATCAACGATTTGAAGAACAAGAACTAGTTTTTGATGAAAATAGATACGACGATTATATTTTTCATGAAGGACTGTTTGCAACTCAATTTCCTATTATGAATACACCAGTCAAAAAACGCCATGTCTACTATGAACTCCCTGAGGATATCGTTGAGGTTTCTGATAACTTCTCAGGAACTGTTTGGAATACTGGTGTTATGCGTCATGGCAAGTACTATTCTATTGATACTGCACCTAACTATGATGGTGAACCAATTACATTAGGTGAGATTCTTCAAAACGAAGAGGAAGTCCCTGAAAAGTTCTTTATTACTGATCCAGCAAAACTCGAAAAATTCCAGTATTTGCGAGGACCTAAACGAATTGAACGTACTTCTGCAGATGGACACACCTATATTTACTCTGAGGGAGGGATGTCACCAACTGACGACTTAAACCTCCCAGGTCGAACCATGCTAACTTCAGAAGGAACAGTTAATCGCTCTACTCATTTCTTGAATGTTAATGGAAGATATAGGCTTATTACTCCTGTTGAGGCAGAACGTTTACAAGATTTCCCTGATAACTGGACAGCTCTAAAAAGATTATCTGACGGTACTATTACCGAGGTTTCTGATAAGATGCGAATGTTCTTTATGGGAAATGCATTAGTGACAGACATTGTAAGAAAAATCGGTGAATTTATTGTAGAAATCGATATTGCTGAATAATATAAAAAACGCTTCCCTCAATCGAGAGAAGCATTTTCTTATTTCCAAAATTTTGCTTTTGATATGCCGATCCAAGCTGATAAACAAGCTAGGGATACTTCTGCATAAATCGCGTATTGTTTAGCAGGATAAAGCCATGCTTTATTTTCTTCATGCCAATGAGACTTCCAGAGACCGATGTAATTTTCTGTTATTTCAGGATTTTTAAGGTACTCCATGTAATTTTCAGGTAAATTGTCTGGTTGATTCGTTTGTATGTTAATAATATAAATCACCAAAACAACCGTAATGACAGCTAAGAGTTTCAAAGCAATCTTTTTCTTGGCTGTTAGTTGAAATGCTTTCAATTATTTTTCTCCCCAATATAGTAATATATGTACTCCTATACTTTAGTATAAAAAGTAGGGATACAACATTAATGATTAAAAAGTCAAAACATTTCGAAATCCTTGCACATCTTCCTCATTGTGATATAATAAAATTGTCAATCTGCTCAGAGATAAAGCTATTTCTGTGCAGATGTGACTTAGAAAGAGGTGTTTATGAGAACTTTAAAAAAGGTTTCTCTTGCTGAGGTAAATCAATCGATTGATACACCCAATCATAATCGTTTTTGGCAAAACCTTAAGGCTTTCTTGGGACCTGGGGCACTTGTGGCCGTGGGATACATGGATCCAGGGAACTGGATTACCAGTGTTGTCGGTGGGGCGACCTACAAGTACAGTCTGCTCTTTGTCATCTTAATTTCTTCTTTAATCGCTATGCAGTTGCAACAAATGGCTGGAAAATTAGGGATTGTAACCCAGATGGACTTGGCCCAAGCTACCGCCTTTCATTCGCCCAAATGGTTGCGATACACACTTTGGGTAGTCCTTGAGCTAGCCTTAATGGCCACGGACTTGGCTGAGGTGCTTGGTTCTGCCATTGCACTTAACCTGCTCTTTGGTATTCCAATCATGGTTGCCATTCTGGTTACAATCTTAGACGTCTTCCTACTACTGTTAATCATGAAGCTAGGGTTCAAAAAATAGAGGCTATCGTTTCAACCTTAATTTTGACAATCTTGGTTATCTTTGTCTATCTGGTAGCCTTGTCTGAACCGAGTATTACGGGGATTCTCGAAGGCTATCTCCCTACACCAACTCTCTTTGGACATTATGCTGCTGGACATACCAACCACCAGTTGACCTTGGCACTCGGGATTGTTGGGGCGACCGTTATGCCACATAACCTCTACTTGCACTCGTCCTTGTCTCAAACGCGTAAGGTTGACCATTCTAATGATGACGATGTGACAAAAGCTGTCCGTTTCATGAGCTGGGACTCAAACATCCAGCTAACCTTGGCCTTTGTGGTGAACTCCCTCCTCTTGATTTTGGGGGCATCCCTCTTCTTTGGTCACGCTTCTGATATTTCAGCCTTCTCACAAATGTACAATGCTCTTCAGGACTCTAAGATTGCCGGTGCAGTAGCTAGTTCAACACTTTCAACTCTCTTTGCCTTGGCTCTCTTAGCTAGTGGGCAAAATTCCACCATTACAGGAACCTTGACTGGTCAGATTGTCATGGAGGGTTTCCTCCACATGAGGTTGCCACAGTGGGTTATTCGTTTGTTTACACGTCTCTTCGCCCTGCTACCTGTCATCATTGTAGCCATTCTCTACGGCGATCAAGAAAAGACTCTGGACCAACTCTTGGTTTACTCACAAGTTTTCCTTTCACTTGCCTTGCCATTCTCTATTTTCCCTTTGATTTACTACACTTCTAAAAAATCACTCATGGGAAAACACGTCAATGCCAAGTGGAATACCTACCTCGGTTATGCCATCGCTATTGTCCTAACCATTCTCAATCTCAAACTTATCTTTGATACGTTTTAAAAAAAAACAAGGCTAGCACCATGCTGACCTTGTTTAGTTTTGAAGGCGTCAACGAGAACTTGGAATTCTTCGTTACTAAGGGTAATTCCCTTGCCCATCTTGGTGTGGTCTGGACTCCAAGTGCGGATATCGTACTTGGCTGGTGCTCCGTTAAAGCTCACACGATTAAGCTCCTTAGTCCATCCCTTATCATTCTCAGACAATACCAAGAGTTTTTTCTTCAATTTTCAAATGAAAATTCTGCCATTTGCTTACCTCCACTAACTTTATTCGTTTTTTTCCCTGTGAAAATTTCAGGATTTAGCAAAAAGTTATCCACAAAATTTTACCTTTCATGCTATAATTATTTTATCAAGAAACGAAGGAAATGACCATGATAAACTTTTTAGAAGCGGTAAAGCATCAGCTTCATCAGTTTGTGGAAACAGGTTACTGCAAACCTGTCCACCTAATGCAAAATTATCTTATTAATGATATCTATCATGCTATTGATAATAAACAAATGGTCATGCTGGCTTCTAATCATAGGACCTATAAGGGCTACATCAATCGTTATGACAGCCAACGTCAAGCTATCTTTATCGAGCAGGACAAAGTTATCAGTATGATTGAACTAAAAGACATTAAACGTCTAAAAATCATATCTCAACGAGGTTAAGTATATTAGTTAACCTCTTTTTATTTTTGGGTTGACTAATATAGTAGGTCTTGGTATGATAAGTTAACTATCAAATCTCTCGAGGTTAACTCAAATGACACAAAATCGTACACTATCCCTTATTCTTCCAGCTTTTAGTGCTGCTATTATTGCTGCACTGGCTCAAATCATCATTCCGATTGGGGCAGTTCCCATTACTCTACAGACCTTTGCTGTAGGACTTGTGGCTGCTGTTTTTGAAACCGAGGGAAGCTACTCTTTCTGCTATCCTCTATCTTATTCTTGGCGCTATTGGTTTACCCGTTTTCGCAGGAGGTGGCGGTGGGCTTCAATCCTTCTTTGGTCCTTCAGCTGGTCTATCTTCTGCCTATCCTTTTTTTGGCTCTTGTCACATCAGCACTAACCCATGCTAAGACCCCTATCTGGAAAAGCATTTTGGCTTTTGTTTTGGGAGATGCGCTTGTCTTTGTCGGTGGTATCCTTAGCCTGCACTTTCTTGGAAAGATGGGTTGGTCTGCAGCTGTGGCGGTCGGTTTGATACCCTTTATCATTCCCGACCTCATTAAAGGTCTGATTGTTACTTTGGTGACTAAGCCAGTATTAAAAGCTCTAAAAAATCATAGCTACTTTAACTAAAGAAAAAAAGATTGAAGACTTTGTTTCCTGTGAACAGAATCTTCAATCTTTTTATTTTTCAAAATAAATATCATAATGCTTTGAACAAGCTAGGTTGAAAGCACTGTGACAATTAGGACAAGCTATTGCCTCTTGATACTCCTCAATAACCATCTCATGCTGATAAACACCACAGATAAGGACCTTGTCCTGCTTGAGATGACAAGGATAAGCTCGAAAGCTATGTGTTCCTCCAAGCTATCATGACACTGATAACAAGCATAATACTTCAGACAATCGAAGCATTTTAGGGCAACAATATCTAGCTCTGTGTGATAATGCTGGCACCTGCTCTCATTATCTACCAAGAGACCATATATTTTTCTCGTCATTAGACACGAACAGTCTTACTTGAACCATCTTTTTGGTAGAGATTAATCAAACCTTCTTTAGTTGAACGAATCATATCACCAGGTTTAACTTCTTGTGGCACGGTAATAGTAAGAAGTTCCATTGGGTTTGGTGCACGATCAATCTTATTACCATTAGCATCGTGAAGATCTTTGATCTCACACTCGAAATGACGGAAGCCTGGTCCGTAGAATTCAACGTGGTCACCTTCGAGGATAACATTACGTTGACGGATCGTAGCTGTCATAGTTACTGGGTCAAAATCTACTACTTCACCAACAAATTTGTATTGTGGAATCTTACGACGGGCACCAAAGAGTTGCTCGTTTTCTGTTGGAGTCTTGTAATAAAAACCTGTTGCCAATTCACGTTGGGCAACTTTCCAAAGCTCGTTAACCAAATCATCTTTAATAGCATAAAAGGCTTCTGCACTTTCCATGTAAGCATCACAGGCCGCCTTGTAACAGTTGGCAACTGTTGATACGTAATGGACAGATTTCATACGACCTTCGATTTTCAGGCTATCAACACCATTATCGATAAGGTCCGGGATGTTTTCAATCATACACATGTCAACAGCTGACATTGAGTATTCTTCAGGAACTTCACCGTGAATACTCTTTCGCTCTTGGCCGAATGGCATGTCGTAAAGGTCATATTTCCAACGGCATGACTGTGAACAACCACCACGGTTGGCATCACGGTCTGACATGTGGTTAGAAAGGGTACAGCGACCTGAGTATGAGATACACATAGCACCATGGACAAAGGCCTCAATTTCAAGGTCCGTACGTTTACGGATTTCAGCTAATTCTTCCATAGTAACCTCACGTGCTAAAACAACACGCGTCAAGCCATACTGTTTCCAAAAATGAAAAGTTTCAACGTTTGTCGCAGATGCTTGCGTTGACAAGTGGATGTTAAGGCCTGGAGCATAGGTTGAACAGATTTCAATCAAGGCTGGATCAGATGCAATAACGGCATCGAGTCCCATATCACGCAATTCACGGAACCACTCACCTGCACCTTTTCATTTCCTTCATGGGTAACCATGTTAGAAGCAACGTGCACGTCAACGCCACGAGCGTGAGCGTATTCGATACCTTCACGAAGTTCATCCATGGTAAAGTTTCCAGCACGGCTACGCAAACCATAGGCTTGTCCACCAACGAAAACAGCATCTGCGCCGTAATTTACAGCAACTCTCAATTTTTCCAAAGTCCCAGCAGGCACCAGTACCTCTGGGCGTTTTTTAGTTGTAGTCATAATTTCTCCAATTTGCAAGATTGTCGATTTTAGTTTTTAGGATAGATCCTTCGTTCCCTGAAAATGGAAAACTCTCAACCGAAGGAGGACGTAATTTTATTTTACACGGTCAGGTTCATAATCATAGAAACCTGTGTCCAAACCACGGTTGGCTGGGTGTAATTTATGAATGGCTTCATCGAAGAGGAAGGCTTGATCCTGTGAAAATTCTCCAGCCTCGATGAGGTCACGAGCCTTCACAAAATATTCGGTAATTTTTACGAAGTTTTCACCTGGGCAATAAACACCGTCCAACTTCCAGTGGTCAAAACCATGCTCAACGAGTTCTGAAAGCTTAGTCATCATATCCAGGTCATTATTGGCAAAGATATGTGTTCCATGCAAGTCTTCATAGACTGAGTAGTGAGAATCTGGATCTCCAGGTTCAGAAAGAAAGAGGTCACGTTCTTTGGTAACAGCTTCATCCGTTTTGATAAAGTTGTAGTAGTTTTGAAGAAGTGGTCGTTTTGAGTGGTGAATGATACTTGCCCCGTAAACCAAAACCTCTGCTGGAATTTGAAGATTTTCAGCCATGATGAAGAGTTCCGCAGATGGAATCTCACGGGCCAAAACAGCTTCAGATGCTCCTGCCTGTTTGCCCCAGAAATTAATCTGACGGCTAGAGGTTACCATGGTTGAAGCATCATAAATCATTTTGAAGGGGACGTTTATCACGGTTACAGATGTAGAAAACTCCTGCATCACCAACCGTGATATAATCTGCTTTAATTTCTTCAAGAAAACTCAAGGTAGTCAGGAAGAGCATCCATCATACTTTGGTGCATGAGGGCGTTAACTGCAACAGTTAACTCTTTACCTGACTCATGTACCAGCTCTGCGATTTTTCGCATTTCTGCGAATGAAAAAGGGCTTAGGTAAACGAAGGCCAAAAGTTTTTTCGCCGATGTAAATACGATCTACGCCAAGTTCTAGGAGCTCACGTGCCTGCTCGTAGCTCTCAGCTGTCGCTGTAATCACTATTTTTTCATAACTCATATTATAGCACAAAATTGATTGATTTTTTTTGAGAACTTTTAGGTTTTGTTAAATCGTATTTTGATATTTAAAAATAGTTTTATAATACTAGAATTTCAAAAAAAACTTTGCAATATAAACTTTTTATGGTATTATTAAAAAGATTGTAACTAGTGAAATACTGACTCAGTCTTTTAGCCTACACAAAATAGTGATTAAAGTACTTTATATAGAAAGGAGGCAGCAGACATGGCTGACAACTTACACCGTCAATTTGATCACATCGAAGATTTCGAGATTGAACGTCGTCAAACGACCAATTATCAAGACGATCAAGGTCTAAATAGTAATAGTATTAAACTACAAGATATGATTTTCTTTGGACGTGTCTCAAGCTTCTGTGTTTCAACAGTCCTAGTTGCCTTCCTTTTCTTGGTAGCACAGGTAGCTACCTTCTGGGCCTTCTTCTGGGCAATTACCATTAGCGCCATTGGTCAGTTAGGCATTTATGTCCTAATCGAATATCTTAAGGCAAAAGAACGTTGACTAAGGAGTCAACGTTCTTTTTAATTTGATTCTCCTACTTCTTCAGAGATATCTTTGATATCAATGAAGATATCATCAACGATAGCTTTTGTTTCTGCTTTAACATTGGCTTGCTCAGGTGTTACTTGAGCTGTTTTTTCCTTGATGAGTTCAAAGCTCTCTTTTGCAAAGTCAGCAACTTGAGCTGTTTTTTCTTGAACGGCTTTTGTCAAATCAGTTGCAGTGATGTCGCCATTTTCAAATTTTGTTTTATAATCTTGGAAAGCATCGACTGCCAATTCTTTATAGTCGCTAACTTTTTCCACTACTTGATTTTGGTAAGCTTTAGGATCTTCTTTGAATGAAGCGATTTCCTCATCAATACGTGCTTTAACTGCTTTACCTTTTTCAGTTGTAAAGAAATACGCTGCTGCAGCTCCAGATGCTGCACCAATAATTAGGGTGTTTAGAAATTTACTCATGAAAAGACCTCCTTATTTTTTCTTGTCTTTTTTACCAAATAGTTTTGAAGCAACCTTGCCGATAGCAAAGGCTGAGCCTGCTTTACCGACACTTGCTCCTGCTGCACTTGCCTTAGCAGCGAGGTGACGAGCTCGAGTATTCAAGTCAGAAACACTTTCTGAAAGATCAGCTACTGCTACAAAGAGAGGATCAATCGTTTGAACTTTTTCATTAACATCTTCAACCAAGACATTAGCCTTAGCCAAAATTTCATTTGTTTGGTGAAGTGTTACGTTAATATCTGTACGAAGAACCGCAACTGTTTCTTCAACTTCTTTGACAACACGACGTGTGCGAAGTAAAGTTGGGATTAATGCAATTAGAAACGCAGCAAGTGCGATTGCGATAATAAGAAATGCAATTTCTACCATAGTTTTAGACTCCTTTGACCTGTTTAAAAGGTTAACAAAAAAACTGAATGTTTGACTCCTGCCTCGTATGACCTTTGTTATTATAATTTTCACTTCATTATAACAAAGTCTAAACAGTATGACTAGTTTTTCATTTTATAATCTGCTTTTTGACGTTGTTTACGGAAATATAAGAGGACAGCTCCAAGGATAATGATGGAAATGCTGACCCATTGTGAGACACGCAAGCCGGCAAACATAAGACTATCCGTACGCATGCCTTCAATGACAAAGCGTCCAAGTCCATACCAGATAAGGTAAAATGAAGTCACATCTCCCTGTCGCAATCCCTTATTAAAATATCGTAGTCCCAGAATAATGCTAAAACCAACTAAATTCCATAGGCTTTCATAAAGGAAGGTAGGTACACGGTAGCTTCCATCAATAAACATCTGCTGACGGATAATTTCTGGAAGATAATTCAGTTGACTAACTGCTTTTCCATAGGCCTCTTGATTGACAAAATTTCCCCAGCGACCGATGCTCTGAGCTATCATGACCCCAGGGGCCGCAATATCTAGAAAATCTAAAACCGCTATAGCATGACGTTTGGCAAACCAATAAAGGACAGCTGCACCAGCAATCAAGCCACCATAGATAGCAATTCCACCATTCCAAATCGCAAAAATTTCCGATGGATTTTGGCTGTAATAAGACCACTGAAAAATCACATAGTAGAGCCTAGCACCAACAATGGCTATAGGAAAGGCTAAGAGAATAAAATCTAAGATATGCTCAGGATTGATTCCCTTTTCAGGAGCCAAACGCTGAGCCAGATAAACTGCAAGCAAAAGACCAGATACAATACAGATAGCATACCAATGAATACTGATTGGACCAAGTCTTAGAGCAATTGGATCAATAGTAGCTAACATTAGTCTTCACCATTCTTACTAATGAGGTCAGTCAAACGGTCCTTAAAAGTTTTGGTTGCATCATATCCCATTTGCTTAGCACGATAGTTCATTGCTGCAGCTTCTATAACGACTGACACGTTACGTCCTGTCTTAACAGGAATGCGGATACGTGGAATCTTAACGCCCTGTAATTCAATCTCTTCATTCCTATTTCCAAGACGGTCAAAGACCTCGTCATTTTCAAAATGCTCAAGACATATGCACAACTGAACTTGAGATGAATCACGGACAGCACTAGCTCCGTAAAGACTCATAACGTCAATGATACCAACCCCACGGATTTCAAGAAGATGGAGAAGAATTTCTGCAGGTTCCCCCCAGAGAGTTCCCTCATCCTTAGCATAGACATCTACACGGTCATCAGCAACTAGACGGTGGCCACGTTTCACCAACTCGAGCGCTGTCTCACTCTTACCGATACCAGAGTCCCCTTGAATAAGAACACCCATCCCGTAGATATCTACCAGAACACCATGGACACTAGTACGTTCAGCTAATTGAGAGTTGAGATACCAAGACATGTCACCTGAAAGTGATGATGTAGAGTTGCGTCCTTGAAGAACTGCTACACCATTTTCCTTAGCAGCTTGAAGCATCTCTTCTGGAATCTCAAGACCACGCGCCACGATAACAGCTGGAGTTTCCTTTCTAAATATATTAGCAAAAACAGAATAACGGTTATTAGCAGTCATGGTTTTAAGGTAGGTCCACTCCTTCATCCCAACCAACTGAAGTCGTTCTGGTGAATAATAGTCAAAATAACCCGCCATTTCTAAACCAGGACGAGAGATATCAGCCGTTGTTATCGCTTTTGCCAAAAGCTCCTCATTCCCATAGACAACCTTAAGTTTAAGCTTATCAACCAACATTTTAACAGTTACTGTCATGTTATTTCCTCCGATTATTTACTAGTTTCATTGTATCATAAAAAGGTTTTCAATGCGGTTCGCAAAGCAAAAAAAAGACCTATGACTAACACTAAGGTCAATCATAGATCTTTTCTGTTATCATTTACTCACCATTTCCACTCGTCTTCTACAGGTTCAGCATTTTTGCGTTTTCTTCCATCCTTAAGTTTTATTTCGGGATAAATATCCTCTTTATAAGGAAGGAGGAGGGCTAAAACTAAGTATAAGAAGATTCCAAACTGCGTGGAAACCATGAGAATAATAGCTAAGACACGAGCCAAAGTGAGGTTCCAGCCAAATTTATCTGCCAAACCTGCAAGAACACCGGCGACGAGTCTATTTTTTCGTATCTTATAAAAGCGATTTGGCATGGTTTTCTTCTCCTATCATTTCGTTGATATCATTGTATGATTTTTGAGACAAAAAAATCAGTCCTAGGACTGATTTAGAAAAATGAGTTTGCCTTGGCACAAACCGCATCCAAATTTCTGTGTATTGACACGGCGTTTGCGACGGTAAGTGTGACCACAAGATTGGCACTGATAAAGGAAGTAATTTTCTGCCTGGTTTCGCATTTTGGGGGCGTACCTAAGGCCATCCACCCTAGCTAGTAGGTCCTTGAAATCTCTATCTCCATGTTTGCAGCCCTTCCCTTGAAAATAAAGGTGGTAGTGACAGAGTTCATGACGGACGATTTTCCGAAAGGTCTCGAGGCCGTGTTCTTCATAAAGTTTCGGATTGAAATCTAAGTGTCCATCCTTGGGGAAGAAACGACCTCCAGTGGTCCTCAGGCGCTTGTTCCACAAGGCTTGATGCTTAAATTTCCAACCGAAATCTTCGATAGAAACTGTCTTAACATAATCAGTTAGATTCACGTGGACCCACCAAGGAAAGATTAAGCTTTTCGTGTTCTAAGTCAATTTTTGACACCCATACGGTAACTAAATCCCCAACAGAAACCACTTGGCTTGGATGGTTAACGAAACTCTTACTCATCTCAGAGATATGGATAAGACCATCCTCATGGACACCGATATCCACAAAAGCACCAAAGTCCACAACGTTACGTACTGTTCCTTCAAGTTTTTGCCCCACCGACAAGTCTTTGAGCTCAAGAACATCCTGGCGAAGTACCGGTGCTTCAAAATCATCACGCAAGTCTCGACCTGGTTTTAAAAGGTCAGCAATGATATCTTTAAGGGTTTCCTGACCAAGCCCTAGCTCTTCTGATGTGTCTTTAAGATTAAGAGCCTTCAATTTTGCCTTAGCAGAGTCGTCCAAATCTGTGATGTCTAACTGCTTGAAGAGAGCCTTCACCGCTGGATAAGACTCTGGGTGGACTCCCGTATTATCCAAGATATTTTTAGCGTTTGGAATACGGAGGAAACCGGCGGCTTGTTCAAAGGCTTTGGCACCAAGACGTGGGACCTTCTTAATTTCATCACGTGATGTAAACTCCCCATTTTCCTCACGGTAGGCAACAATATTTTCTGAGATAGTCTTGTTGAGACCTGAGACATGTGACAAGAGAGTACTACTTGCCGTATTGACATTGACACCAACCTGGTTAACCACGGTATCAACGACGAAATCAAGATTTTCAGAGAGTTTCTTCTGGCTAACATCGTGCTGGTATTGGCCTACTCCGATTGATTTGGGGTCAATCTTAACCAATTCCGCCAGAGGGTCTTGAAGACGACGGGCAATGGAAATAGCAGAGCGCTTTTCGACCGTCAAGTCTGGGAACTCATGACGGGCCAACTCTGAAGCAGAGTAGACTGAGGCACCACTTTCATTGACAATCACATAAGAGGTCTCTGGGAAATCTTTGAGGACTTCTGCCACAAAGGCTTCACTTTCACGGCTGGCTGTTCCATTTCCGATAGCAATAATCTCAATAGCATGCTCTTTGATGAGGTCAGCCAAGTCTTTCTTAGCTTGAGCAATCTTAGCTTGACTTGCTGGAGCAACTGGATAGATGACCTGAGTTGTAATCAGTTTCCCTGTTTGGTCAACGACGGCCAATTTAGCTCCTGTACGAAAGGCTGGGTCAAATCCAAGTACCATCTTTCCTTTAAGTGGTGAGACTAGGAGAAGGCTTCGAAGATTTTGAGAGAAAAGATTAATGGCTCCATCTTCTGCTGCTTCAGTCAACTCACTACGGATACGACGCTCCATAGCTGGAATGATTTTCTTCTTGAGCGACTGGTTGATGACTTCCTCAATATAATCATTTTTTTGCTTGAAACGGGCACTGTAAAAACGATGCATTTTCTCAAGATTGTGCTTAAAGTTTACCTTGATAACGCCTAATTTCTCACCACGGTTAAGGGCCAGAGTACGGTAACCTTGGAGTTTAGACACCTTATCCGCAAAATCATAGTAAATCTTGAAGGTTTCCTTTTCATCCAGAGATTGATCCTTTAGGATCGAAGTGATCTCACTATTGTTCCAGATTTCGTTGTAGGTCCAAGAGCGCAAGCTATTGTCCTCAGAAAAGGCCTCAACCAAAATATCCACAGCACCCGCAAGGGCCTTGTCAGCTGTTGGAAAGGCTTCGGATGTCAACTTTTCAGCTTCATCTTTGAGGTTTGAACTATTTTGCAAGATAAGACGAGCCAGTGGAAAAAGGCCTGCTTCACGGGCAATAGTCGCTTTAGTGCGGCGTTTTTCCTTATAGGGAAGGTAGAGTTCTTCCACGTCTGCCAACTTTTCAGCCGCTTCGATGGCTGCCTTGAGTTGGTCAGTCAATTTGCCCTGAGCCTCAATCTTTGCCAGAACCGTTTCCTTGCGGTCTTGGAGGGCTGTCAAAGACTTATCCATATCAATGATAGCCTTGATTTGCGTTTCATCCAGATTTCCGGTTTTTTCCTTACGGTAACGGGCGATGAAGGGAATGGTATTACCTTCTGCGGTCAATTCCAAAACGGTTTCAACTTGTTGTTTTTTTAGGCCCAATTCTTGAGCCAATGTCTCTAAATTTAGATTTTCCATAAATTCTATTATACCACGATAGGAGGTATGCTTGGGCAGAAAACCTTATAGATGAAGCGAGATTTTTTGAGCAAGAGGTAGTATAATAAGAGAGTAAACCTATTCTTAAGGCTATTTCTTTCGGAAAATAGATGCATCTTCCTTGAAGCAAAGCTTCTTCTGCTGATTCCCTAATTTTCTGTCAGAAATGACGCCCTTAGTATCTTAATTAACTCGGAGGCTTTTTATGGCGGTTATTCAGAAAAAAACAAATGAACTTGAAAGCATGATGGCATCTTTTGCGGTTATCCCTGATTTTGAAAAGGCGGGAACTGATCCTAAGAAGGACAAACGTCTTCAAGAAGATAAGAAAAAATAAAAGTTATGGCTATTTTTCATCAACTACCAGATAGCGTTTTTCAGCTTCTGGCAGTTTTTCTATCTATTATTATCGAAGCCCTGCCCTTTGTTTTACTGGGAAGTATCGTGTCTTGCTTTATCGAAGTCTTCTTGACTCCTGAAAAGGTCCAAAACTTCCTGCCGAAAAACAAGGTCCTGGCTATTCTCTTTGGAACCCTAGTCGGCTTTATTTTTCCTTCTTGTGAATGTGGGATTGTTCCCATTATCACGCGCTTTTTAGAGAAAAAAGTGCCTAGCTATACGGCTATTCCTTTCATGGCAACGGCTCCTATCATCAATCCAGTCGTTCTCTTTGCGACCTATATGGCCTTTGGGAACTCTTGGTACTACGTGATTTTACGTTTTCTCGGAGCTTTCTTGATTGCCATGATTTTGGGAATTCTGCTCGGCTTTGTGGTGGATGACCAGATACTCAAGGACAAGCGTAAGTCTAATCATGTTCATGATTATAGTGGGTTATCAGCTGGTAAGAAAATCTTTCAGTCCTTGGTTCATGCTGTCGATGAATTTTTCGACACTGGGCGTTACCTGATTTTCGGGAGCTTTGTGGCTGCAGGGATGCAGACCTTCCTCCCTACCCGAATCCTAACGACCATCGGTCATAATTCGGTGACAGCCATCCTCATCATGATGCTCCTGGCCTTTATCCTCTCACTTTGTTCTGAGGCGGATGCCTTTATCGGAGCTTCACTACTCTCTAGTTTTGGAGTGGCACCAACAGTGGCCTTCCTCATCATCGGTCCTATGGCTGATATCAAGAACTTGATCATGATGAAACACCAGTTTAAGACACGCTTTGTCGGGCTCTTTGTGGGAACCGCAAGTCTGGTAACAGTCATTTACTGTCTAGTATTGGGGGTGATTTAATGTTACGTTTTCTCATCTTATCTGGGTATTTTGAGCTCGTCATGTACTTGCAAGTTTCTGGCAAGCTCAACCAGTACATTAATATCCACTACTCCTACCTGGCTTACATTTCCATGGCGCTTTCCTTCATCCTCGCTTTGGTTCAACTCATCGTTTGGATGAAGAAAATAAAGGTTCACTCGCATTTGTCAGGTCGAGTGGCCAAGGGAACCAGCATCGTTCTCTTGGCATTTCCAGTTCTCACTGGGCTCTTAGTGCCAACGGTGACCCTGGATGCCAATACTGTATCAGCTAAAGGTTATCATTTTCCACTGGCGGCAGGGAGCGATCCTAATCAGGCCAATCAAGAGGGAACGACTATCCAGTACTTAAGGCCGGACACCAGCTCCTACTTCACCTCCTCAGCTTATGAGAAGGAAATGACCAAGGAGCTAGCCAAGTACAAGGGACGTGAGACCATCCAGATTACCACGGAAAATTACATGGAAGTCATGGAGCTCATCTATCTCTATCCAAACGATTTCGTGGGCAAGAAGGTCACCTATACCGGCTTTATTTACAATGACCCACAGACCAAGGGATATCAGTTCATCTTCCGTTTCGGTATTATCCACTGTATCGCCGATTCAGGTGTTTACGGACTGGCAACGACAGGAAGCGACCAAACCTTTAAGGATAATACCTGGGTAACAGTCACTGGTACCATCACTGTGAATTATTATCAAAACCTTAAACAGAGCCTCCCTATCCTTAATTTGACTGAGATTAAAGAGGTTAGTCAGCCTGACAATCCTTATGTTTATCGTGTATTTTAAAAAGCCAAGTTCAATTGAACTGGCTTTTTATGTTGAATCAAACTGTACAGTTACTTAAATCTTGAGAGTACAAAAACCAATTTCTGTTGCTTCTTGTCTGTTCATTTGTTGTACAGTTACTTAAATCTTGAGAGTACAAAAACAGCGGTAGTCATCACCTTTAGCACCCATGGGTTGTACAGTTACTTAAATCTTGAGAGTACAAAAACTTAACATTTAAACCACCTTTACACTGCTTGGTTGTACAGTTACTTAAATCTTGAGAGTACAAAAACGATGTAGCATTAGTATCTGTCAAAGTGAATGTTGTACAGTTACTTAAATCTTGAGAGTACAAAAACCAATCAATCAAAGAAGACGGCTATACTATGGTTGTACAGTTACTTAAATCTTGAGAGTACAAAAACTGCGATATTCTAAATAGATACGATCAACTTGTTGTACAGTTACTTAAATCTTGAGAGTACAAAAACTCAATCAAGAGCTAGAAAAAGGGGTGATTAGTTGTACAGTTACTTAAATCTTGAGAGTACAAAAACCACGTAGAGCTTCGCTTACTTTGCGAAAAGTTGTACAGTTACTTAAATCTTGAGAGTACAAAAACAGATTTATGAGTAAGTGATATAATGAAAGCGTTGTACAGTTACTTAAATCTTGAGAGTACAAAAACTAGTAGGTCTGTAATAATTCCAAGAATAAGTTGTACAGTTACTTAAATCTTGAGAGTACAAAAACCCCTGA
>ENA-OQDC01001000-OQDC01001000.1-human-gut-metagenome-genome-assembly--contig:-NODE-1000-length-16400-cov-4.370675_pt1 | contig 16400 bp, 16 predicted proteins | sample MGYA00242770_ERZ504601 | MGnify/ENA primary metagenome ERZ504601 (study PRJEB26092, sample SAMD00036305) | human gut metagenome | host: Homo sapiens | study: EMG produced TPA metagenomics assembly of...
TTTGGATTCGCTGTGATCTTCTCTGGCTGTACAGATGTCTGTCCATTACTTTCTTTTATAGCATCAGAGCCCATACGAGTCTTCATCATATACCATAATGGTCCTGTCAAGAATACAGAAGAGAATGCTCCACCAATAACACCAACGATCAATGCCAGGGCAAATTCTCTTAAAGATGATACTCCGCAGATAAATAACGCCAATACCATAACAAATGTTGTTAAACTTGTATTGATCGTACGAACCAGTGTACTTGAAATACTCTGATTTACAAGTGCTTTGATATCATCTCTTGTACGGATCGTCTGAAGTTTCAGATTCTCACGGATACGGTCAAAGATAACGATCGTTGAGTTGATAGAGTATCCGATGATCGTTAGCATACATGCGATAAATGTTCCACCCACAGATAATCTTCCGATAGAATATGCCGCAAATACAACTAACACATCATTTAACAATGCGATGATCGCACTAGATCCAAACTTAACATCTTTAAATCGGATTGCAATATAGATCAACATACAGATTGCTGAAATGATAACTGAGATAAATGCATCTCTCTGCATTTCATTACTGATCGTTGAACTGATATTCTCTGTTGTAACTGATTTAACTTTATAATCTTTCTTTAATGTCTTTTCAATCTGTTTTCTCTGATTCAGGTTAAGTTCTACACTCTTAACAACCATCTGGTTATTCGCTTTTACTTTCTGACTCTGAACAGATGTTGATTTGCTGACTTTCTCATAGGCTTTCACAATCTGTTTTTCTAAAGAATCATTTACTTTCTGATCATCTTTAAATGTGATCGTAGATGCTGTTCCTCCTGAGAATTCAAGATCATAATTTAAGATCGTACCAATCTTACTTCTGTTCATAGGCAGTGCTGCAAGTCCGACTAAAATGATCACACCTGCGACTGCAACGTATTTCTTACCAGCACGGACAAAATCTCTTGTCTTGATCGTTCTTGGTTTTCCATACCATTTCTTATCACGAAGTCCAAAGTGATATGCTGCATATACAAGGAATCGACTGATCACAAGTGCTGTAAACATGGAAATCAGTACACTCATCCCTAATGTCTGAGCAAATCCTTTGACCGTTCCAGATCCTTTAAACCACAGTACTAAAACTGCGATCAGTGTTGTAACGTTACCATCAATAATAGCTGAAGCTGCTTTTCCAAATCCAGACTTGATCGCAGCTCCTGTACTCTTACCTGCTCCGATTTCTTCCTGAATTCTTGCATAAATGATTACATTGGCATCGACCGCCATACCGATACCGAGGATGATACCCGCAAGTCCCGGCAATGTCAACGTTGCATTAAATCCATTCAGTGCAAGTAACATCATTAGCATATAAATTGCAAGTGCTACACATGCAATGATACCTGGCACTGCATAAAATGCGATCATAATCAAGCATACCAAGGCAAATCCGATGATTCCAGCCTTAATCGTTGTCTGGATCGCATTAACTCCTAACTTAGCAGACACTACGTTAGAACGAAGTTCTTTTAATTTGACTGGTAAGGAACCAATTCGAATAGATGAAGCAAGATTCTCGGCTGCTTCATAACTTTCCATACCATCGATCGTACATTCACCTTTTGTGATCGCTTCCTGTACATTTGGTGCACTGATCACCTGGTTATCATAGATGATATAAATTGGTTTCCCGATGTTTGCTTTTGTAGCTTTGGCAAAAGCTTTTGTTCCTTTGGAGTCAAATTCAAGGGCAACTAAATATTCTTTCTTACCAGTTGTCTGATTCTGATTTGTGACAGCTTTTGCTTTCTTAACATTCTGTCCTGTTAAAATGGTATCTAAAGTAGTCTGTGTTGTTGTTTTTCCATTCTGCTTTACTTTTACCTGTTTCTGAACTGCAAAAGAAAGTGTTCCTGGTTTACCAAGTTCATCTAAGATCTTGTTTGCATCTGTTACTCCGGGGATTTCGATATTGATACGATCTTTTCCTTCCTGATAAACTTCTGCTTCTGTGCTGTAACCTTCCACACGTTTCTGAAGTTTGTATACGGTATCCTTCATATCACTGTCAGATACGTTCTTACCATCAACTTCATATGTGATACTGACTCCACCTGCAAGATCCAATCCAAGTTCAATGTTGCTTGCTCGTCCAATCTTGTTCTTTGTGATTCCTTTTGTTGTAATAAATACTCCAAATACACACAACGCAATCAGTAAAATAAGCCCTGCAATATACTTGCCGCTGCTATTACGCTTCTTCATTCTCCGTCTCCTCTTCTAACGCTAATGCTGCTTTTACCATAAGTGCACATTCAACTCTCTTGCGTTCTAATTTACATCCGATCTCATAAGTTCCATTGATCGTACCATTAAAGTTATAAGAGTTTGCGCTGCATCCACCGCTGCAATAGAATCTTGCAAAACATTTTTTACATTCTTCTTTGGAGTATACATTACATGCTTTGAATTCTTTGACGATCTCATCTTTCTTAATACCTTCGAAGACATTACCCATTAAGAAATCTTCTTCTCCTACAAACTGGTGACATGGATATAAATCTCCCCATGGTGTTACTGCAAGATATTCTGTTCCAGAACCGCATCCAGATAAACGTTTCGCTACACATGGTCCTCCTGTTAAGTCGATCATAAAGTGGAAGAATGTAAATCCTTTTCCTTCTTTCTCTCTCTTGATCATCTCTTTTGCCAGAAGATCATATTCTTCCATGATCTTTGGAAGATCTTCTTCTTTGATCGCATAATCTGCTGTATCTGGTGCCACAACAGGCTCTACGGAAATCTGTTCGAATCCTTCATCTGCTAAATGCATAACATCTTTCGAAAAATCCAGATTATGATGTGTAAAAGTTCCCCTTACATAGTATTTCTGCTGATTTCTACTGTCTGCAAATTTCTTAAATTTATCAATAATAAAGTCATAACTTCCTTTTCCATTTCGAAATGGTCTCATAAAATCATGAACTTCTTTTCTACCATCAACACTTAATACAACGTTATCCATCTCTTTATTCGCGAATTCCATGATATCGTCGTTTAATAATACACCATTTGTTGTCAGTGTAAAACGGAACTTCTTATCATGAGTCTTCTCTAAATCACGTCCATAAGCAACGATCTCTTTGACAACATCAAAGTTCATTAAAGGCTCTCCACCAAAGAAATCTACTTCCAGATTTCTACGATTTCCAGAGTTCTCTACAAGAAAATCTAAAGCTTTCTTACCAACTTCAGCACTCATTAAAGCACGTCTTCCTTTGTATTCTCCTTCTTCTGCGAAGCAATATCGACAGGCAAGGTTACAATCATGTGCAATGTGAAGACAAAGTGCCTTTACAACTGTTGGTCTGTCTTTGAATCCGCAAATGTATTCTTCATAACAATCTTCTGTAAATAATACACCTGCATCTTTTAATTCTGTAACTTCCTCATAAGATTCTCTTACATCTTTTTCATCCCAAGATGATAATTCTTTGATGATCTCTTCTAATGTATGGTCTTCATATAAAGCGATCACTTCATAAGTCAGATCATCTACAACATGAACAGATCCACTTGCTACGTCAAGGACCATGTTATATCCATTGTTCTTATACTGATGAACCATTGTTTCTTTCTCCCTTTATCTGTTATTTATTTTCTTTCATGTAAAAAATGAGGCGGCCCACAAGGAACGCCTCAAGCATAGAGTCTTTGTTTTATTTGACTATTTGCTGTGTTCGCAGGTCTGGTTACCTACTGTACAAGATGTTTTACATGCTGACTGGCAAGATGTCTGACATTCACCGCATCCACCTTTTTTTTAACTGTGTTCTGTAATGTTTTATTTGTCAGAGTTTTAATATGTTTCATCTTATCGTCCTCCTGATTCTCATAAAATAACTTGCTATATTGTATCATATCCTAAGTCAAATAGCAAGCATTCCACCTAAAGTTCCTCCAGCAATACATAAGAACAATGCTGTGATGCGTTCTGTTGAAAAAATAACTGTATTTTCCTGAAACACAACAGATATTAAAGTTAATATTGCGAAATATAATACTCCAACAAAAAATCCCCATAAGAACTTCCGTTTTCCAATCTTTTTTCCAATGATCATTCCTGCAAGGATTGAAGCAAAAATGTATGTAAGTGTAATGCCAAGATTCGCCATCTTCGTCCCTGTATTGCTCTGATAAACAATAAATGCAAGAAGACACAACAATAGTCCGGTAACAATATAAGCAGCAACCAGACTTTGCACAATATATAACACTTTCTTTTCTGGCCCCATAGCAAATACTCCTTTCTTTCATTTAATATATGTCTGTTGTTTTGCTTCTATGTCTTTTTGTGATAAACTAACATTAAATATGTGAAAGGAGTTTTAAAATGATTGATCTTCATATACATTCTACTTGTTCTGATGGGACTTTTACTCCGAAAGAAATTGTCCATAAAGTAATTGAAAAGAATTTATATGGTTTTTCTCTTACTGATCATGATACAGTTGATGGTATTTCAGAAATCTTGGCAATGAATCTTCCTAAAGATTTAAAATTCATTCCTGGAATTGAAATTTCATGTGATACACTTCATCGTGAGATTCATATTTTAGGTTATGGAATTGATTGCAAGAACAAGAATTTAAATACCACATTAAATGATCTGAGAGACAAAAGAATGAAACGTAATCTCGATATGATCGAATTATTCCAAAAAGATGGATTTCCTGTTACTCTTGAGAAATTACAACACGGAGACCCTGATACAGTTATTACACGTGCTCATTTTTCAAGAGTTCTTGTGGAAGAGGGCATCTGCACTTCCAGGGAACAGGCTTTTTCCAAATATCTCGGTGAAAAATGTAAATACTATATTCCAAAACCATTTTTTGATCCGAAAGACTGCCTCAAATTAATTCTTGATGCAGGTGGCATTCCAGTTCTTGCTCATCCCTTTTTTATATAAATTTTCTAATAAGGATACAAAACAGCTTATCCATGATCTGAAAGATTATGGTCTTGCTGGAATTGAAGTTTACCATTCTTCCCACCATAAGGGACAAATCGCAAAATTAAGAGAATGGAAAAAAGAATATCATCTTTTAGCCTCTGGTGGTTCTGATTTTCACGGAGCAAATAAACCTGATATAGATATTGGTACTGGCCGTGGGACACTTTATGTACCAGATCATCTTCTTGATGAACTTCATTAGATAAAAAAGAATCTGGATGAAATATGAGCTCTATTCTCATATTTTCCAGATTCTTTTTATTCATGAATTATCTTACTCGTCGTCAGATGATCCGTTTGCTTTCTCCATTGCCTGAATCGCTGATTTTTCCATTGGAATACGACAATGTTTGTCATTACCAAATTCAACAATGATCGTAGTTTCATCAACTTTATCCACAACAACTCCGTAAAATCCACTTGTTGTTAACACACTGTCTCCAACTTCCAGAGCTTCCATCATCTGTCTTAACTCTTCATCTTTCTTCTTCTGTGGTCTGATTGTTAAAAAGTACATTAATGCAAAACAAATGACCAGCATCAGAATTGTCATTGTAACCTGATCCATTTTCTTCCTCCATCTTTCTAATAAGATTACTGATTCATCATGCCATCAATCTTACGTTTCTTGTATTCTTTATAGTTTCCTTCTTCGATTGCCTGACGAATCTCACTCATCATTGTATTATAAAAATACAAGTTATGCAAGACACATAATCTCATTCCAAGCATTTCTTTTGCTTTCAGAAGGTGTCTGATGTAAGCTCTGCTGTAACTTCTGCAAGCTGGACACTGGCATCCTTCTTCGATTGGGCGATGATCAAGTTCATATTTTTTGTTGAACATGTTTAATTTCCCCTGATTAGTATATACATGTCCATGGCGGCCATTTCTTGTTGGATATACACAGTCAAAGAAATCAACTCCACGGTCTACAGCCTCAAGAATATTCACTGGTGTACCAACTCCCATCAGATACGTTGGTTTATCTTCAGGCAGATATGGAACTGTTTCTTCGATGATATGATACATCTCATCATGTGTTTCTCCTACTGCCAGACCGCCAAGAGCATATCCATCAAGATTTAGTTTTGAAATTTCTTTGGCGTGTTCAATTCGGATATCTTCAAATGTTCCACCTTGATTGATCCCAAATAACATCTGATGTGGATTGACCGTGTCTTCCAAAGAGTTCAAACGATCCATCTCTTTCTTACATCTTACTAACCATCTTGTTGTACGATCTACAGAATTCTGCATATATTCTCTTGTTGCAGGATGTGGCGGACACTCATCAAATGCCATCGCAATCGTAGACCCAAGATTAGACTGAATCTGCATACTTTCTTCTGGTCCCATAAAGATCTTTCTTCCATCGATATGAGAGGAGAAAGATACTCCTTCTTCTTTGATCTTGCGGAGTTTTGCCAGAGAAAATACCTGAAATCCGCCAGAATCTGTAAGAATTGGGCGATCCCAGTTCATAAATTTATGAAGTCCACCAAATTCTTTGATCAATTTATCACCTGTTCTTACATGCAGATGATATGTGTTTGATAACTCTACCTGAGTTCCGATCTCCCTAAGATCATCTGTGCTGACTGCACCTTTGATCGCTGCGACTGTTCCGACATTCATAAATACCGGTGTCTCAATCACTCCATGGACGGTTGTTAACCTTCCTCTTTTTGCTCTTCCGTCTTTTTTAATTAATTCATACATTCTTACTCACCATAAATCTTTTTAATATTATCCATTGTTGCTCCTAGATTCTTTAACACACCATCAAGAATCGTAACGGCTGCCATTGATTCTACCACAACTACAGCCCTTGGCACAATCATTGGATCATGGCGCCCATGAATTTCAATCTCTACATTGTCAAGATCACGGTTGATCGTCTTCTGTGTTCTCGCAATGGATGGAGTTGGTTTGACCGCTGCACGAAATACGATCGTACTTCCGTCACTCATTCCTCCAAGAACTCCGCCAGAATGATTCGTTTCTTTCACGGCTTTGCCATCCATACTGATAAAATTATCATTATTCTCTGATCCTCTAAGGTTTGCAGCTGCAAATCCATCTCCGATCTCAAACCCTTTAACAGCTCCAATAGACATAATTGCCTTCGAAAGTTCTGCATCCAGCTTATCAAATACAGTTTCTCCAATACCAACTGGCATCCCTGTGATCTGGCATTCTATAATTCCACCGATCGAATCCTGTTCTTTGATCATCTGATCTGCTTTCTTGGCTACAAGATCTGCTGCTTCCTTATCTGGCATATTAAACGGATTGTTATTCATCTCATTAAGATCAAATCTATCCTCTGAAATCTCAATACCTGCAATTGCCTTTGCATATGCCTTTACAGAAATTTCTAGTTCTTCAAGCACTTTCGCTGCAACTGCACCTGCAGCAACACGTCCGATCGTCTCTCGTCCTGATGATCTTCCACCACCACGATAATCTCTGAAACCATATTTCATATCAAATGTAAAATCTGCATGTCCTGGACGGTAAACATCCTTAATATTACTATAATCCTTAGATCTCTGATCCTTATTATATACAACCATGGAAATCGGTGTTCCTGTTGTCTTCCCTTCAAATACTCCAGAAAGAATCTCTACCTGATCTCCTTCCTTTCTCTGTGTTGTATACTTAGACTGTCCCGGTTTCCTGCGATCCAGATATTTCTGAACATCTTCTCTATCTAATGATAGCCCTGCCGGACATCCATCCACAACTACTCCAACACCAGCACCATGTGTCTCTCCCCATGTTGTGATGCGGAAATTTGTACCAAAACCTGATCCTGCCATATGACTTCCTTCCTATAATTTGATATTTGCCAGTAAATCTCCAAGACTCGTTCCTGCAGCATCTTCTGTATACTCTACTCCAGTTTCTTCTGCTTTCTTGGCTGCTTCTTTGTCATCTTCTAATGCTTTGATGCTTAAGCTTACTTTACCATTTGCAACTTTTATGATCTTAACTGTTACCTGTTCTCCTTCTTTCACAACATCTTCTGGAGATTTTACTCTCTTCTGGCTTAACTGTGAAATATGAACTAATCCGCTGATTCCATCTCCAATATCAACAAACGCTCCATAAGGCATGATATTTTCTACAGTTCCTTCTACAACTGTTCCAACTTTTAACTCATTGATCTTATTTTCACGTTCTTTTCTTGCTTTCTCCTGCTCTACTGCTTTTGCTGATAAAACAAGTCTCTGCTCTTCTGGTTCCACTGTAATGATCTTTGCTTCTACATCTTTCTGTAACCATACATTTAAATCTTCAACATATTTTGTTGATAATAAAGATGCTGGAATAAATCCACGGATTCCTTCAACATAAACAATAACTCCACCATTAACGACTCCACCAACAGTCAGTGCAAGCACTTCTCCACTTTCTTTAAGCTCTTCTAAATGATTCCATACTGCATCTTCATTTGTTGCTGCTTTATTTAAAGATTCTTCTAACTGAGTTTCGAATTGTTCCATTGTTTCTTTTACTTCTTCTGCCATAATAATCTTCCTCCGCTTTATTTTCTTAAACATTTATTTCATATTATAACATAGAATAAGAAAGATTCAAGAACGCTGATATTCCTTGTTATTTTGAATATTTTCTGTAAAACAGCCATGCTGCTGATATAACACCAACCATGCCTGCAGCTATCCATAAGCCAAGCATCGACTTTTCTCTTTTGTCCTTGACTTTTGTCTCCTTTTTCTGATCTTTTTCTACCATTTGCTTGACCGGATGTGGCAGGATTTTGGTTACCGCAAACTTTATTCTTTTGTTTGTTACATTTCCAGCTGCATCTTTTGCTTGAAGTTTTAGCACATGAATCCCTGGTTCCAGCTTCTTAAAAGATATTTTGTTTGTTAAATTTTTTATTTCTTTTTCATCCAGCTTTACCTTTGTCCAATAATCTTTCTTATTTTCCAGAGATACTGCAACGATTGTTCCATAATCACATTCACTCTTTTCATTAAGACCACTTATCTGGATCACTGGTTTTTTTGTATCATAAAAAAATGTAATCTTTTTACTTGATACCCGTTCTCCATTTGCATCTACCGCATTAAGACTTATCCTATAATTTCCATTCTCTGTAATTGGCTGTTTTATATAAACTTTATCTTTTTCCCATTCATATGAAACCTTCTGCCCATTCATAAGAAATTCTGTTACCTGTACAGGCTCTAAACTTACAACTTGAAATCCCGGTCTAAAACTTTTCTCTGAAATATTCTTTCCTGCAAGTATTTTCTGCAAAAAATAAATATGAACGCCCTTTTTGTTGATCGTAAATTTCTTTGTCACAACATTTTGATTTCCTGCCAGATCTAAAGCTTCCACTCGTAATACATAATACCCATCGTCTTTTATCTTATCCGGTATCCATCTTTTCCCATTCAGATAAATTCTTGTCTGCTTTTCATCCAGATTTTCATCTTTTACATGTAGTTTTACATTTACAAATGTTTTATAGGACTTATTATTTTTTATCCCACTAATATAAATTTCAGGTTTTTCATATCAATCTTAAATACTTTTCCTCACTGATCGACACATTTCCTGCCATATCTTCCACTTGAACCAAAAGATTATGCTTACCATTCCGGTCAAATACTACTTCACTCTCATAATATTCTCCTTTTTGAACAAAACCTTTCATCTGCTTCCCAGAAGTTATAACTTTTACAGCATTTTTTTGGAGATTTTCATCCTTGATCCTTATCTTTACTTTCTGATATCTGCTGACTTTTTGAAATTCATTTTGAGATCGTATCAATATTTCTGGCTTCTTTGTATCCAAAAAACAAACTGTATGGAAACTATTTTCAGATCTATTTCCTGCTTCATCCTTTGTCCATATTTTCAGCTGATACTTTCCATCTTTTTTAATCTGTGGAATCTGATCTGTTTCTGTCTGTATTTGACCTGTCTGAAGCTGAGTTAATTGTGCATAAACGTGTACCAGAGGTCCTTCCGCCTGTTCTGATTCATATGTAAATTCAGGAATCTTTCCATACCATCCATTTAGAGATCTCTCACTGCACGTTAATTTTAAATAACTGCGGCTTCATTTTTCCAATAAACGGCACCAGAATTTTTTGAATTTCACTATATCTTCCTGCATTAGAAACTGCTCTGATCAAAACAAGATCATCCATATCACGTTTCAACTCTAGTCTGCCATATTTCATTGATCTCCACTCATTATTACCAGTCTTATATTCATAGTGAGAAAATTTTCGAAACTGCTTTTGAACCATGTGCTTCAAGTAAAATATCCTGATTGGTCCAATTTTCCTGCTGTGTATGATCCACTGTCAAACTTTTGGTATCGTTGGATTACTCAGTTCTATCGTGATTTTTCTTGTTTCCTCATATCCATTTCTATGAATCAGATGAATCTCATAATTTCCTTCTTCATAAAATGTCATCTTCAAAGTTTGTTCATAATCCCATTCTCCTTCCCACTTCTGCCGGTTTACAAAAATCATAATATCATCTTTTGTACAGGATCCTTTCAGATCTACTTCCATTACCACGCTGCTTCGAAAAAATGGTTCTTCCCCAGTTCCTTTCCATGTAATATCCCAGACTGCTGTCTCTTCCATTCCTTTGGTATCAGCAGGTATTGCAGATAAAAGGAGAAATAGTATGGCTGTCATGGTCATCAGTATTTTATGCTTTCTCTTCATAATCCAAGTTTCCTCCTCAACGCTTTTGCTCTGTTACTTGTCATTCCTGTCTGTTTTAGTCCCTGCAGATAAACATCCTTTGCCTTCTCTATCTGGTTTTTCTGGCATAGATAAATTCCATATTCAATATAAGCTTCCATGACTTTTGGATAATGTTTTATAAAACGTTCATACTCATTTTCAATATTCACAGATTTTTCTCTAAGATACGATAACTTTCTCTCATATATTTCCCATGCTTCATTTTTCTCTAATTTCTCATGAAACACTCTGTCAGTCTCTTGAAAAAAAAAGCTTATCATCTCCTCTTTTTGCCTTAATCTCATACAGATTGATCTTTTGTTTTTCCAGCATCTTTTTTTGTTCTTCCTTAAGTCTGAACTTTTCTGTCTTATAAAGCAGTTTTTCTGCCTTCTTTACAACAAACTCTGGAAGTTTTTCCTGCCACAAAATATAATGATCAATAAAAAAATATGCTGACCAGAAATCATGTACGTCCTTTTGACAAATTTCTAATGCTGACACCAGCTCATCTTGTTTCACCTCCTTTTCAGGATCATTTAATACTTCTATCAGCAGAAGATATGCTTCTGTTTTCTTTTTATTTGTTTCTTCCTTCTTAAAATATTGACCGGCCAGTGTCAGATCTTTCTCTGTCCTTTCGTTTCCATAAAAATAAACCATACCTTTTTTGTAGAAATCCTCGTATGTTTTCACTGACTGTACTTTCAATTTTTCTTCTTTGTGGCTGTCTGTAAAACCCAAAATACCGATCATGCCAATGCAGGCTAAAAAAACGACACTTTTTTCTGATCTGCTTTTCCAGACAATTTTTCTAAGATCTCTCTTGATATCTCTGGCGCTCCGATAATTCTTTTTCTCATCCTCACAAAGACATTTCTGTATGATATTCTCTATAGGATACTTTTTATTCTGTTCTGTATTTAGCTGAATGATCTTTCCTATACTGTAGACATCCATAAAAAAATTCAGCTCTTTCTCCTGCTTTTGTCTGTCGTTTGGAAGCATAAATCCTCGTTCCATACCCGGTCAGAAAATCTCCTTTCATTGAAGATGCTCCAAAATCGATCAAATACAGACGTCCTGATGGATGAAGTATGATATTCTCTGGTTTAAGATCCATATGTACAACACCTCTCTTATGAACCTGTTCCAACACCTTGCAGACCTTATACATAAGTAGTATCAATGTTTTTTCTGAAATTTTTCCATGGACTGTTTTATATGTTTTTAGAGATTGTCCTTTAATATATTCCATAACCAGGAAATGATCTTTGGTGTTTTCTGCAAGGAATAATTTGGGAATACCCTTGATATTTTTTAATTGATTTAATATCTCTTTCTCCCGTTTCCACTGATTTTCATCTTTAAGTATTTTCACTGCAACCTTTTTCCCTGTCTTTAAATCTTTTGCAAGAAATACTTTCCCCATTCCACCCGCACCCAAAAGCTTCTGAGTCTGATAACGGTTATGGTATATTTGAGCTATCTCTCTTTCGGAACTTTGACGATCACACAGGATAGATTGTCTAGTTCTCCACGTTTTTTTACTTTTCGAAAACATCTTTCTACCCATTCTTTCATTTGTTCCCTGGACGCCTCCACTTGATAGATCTCTTCCTCTTCAAGTAATCCATAAAATCCATCTGTACAAAGCAAAAATTCCATTCCCGGATGCAGTCTTCCCTTATAGCAATCTACTCTGACGTCCTTCGTCACACCAACACACTGCAGAAGAATATGTCGTCTCGGATCTTTTCTTGCCTGTTCTTTCGTCAAATGTCCTGCCCGAAGTTCAAGTTCTACCAGCGTATGATCTGTTGTCACAAATTTTCTATTTTTGTCAAACCAGTATGTTCTGGAATCTCCAACATTTAATACAAAAAATTCGTGATCTTCCACAAATAATAATGTTAACGTACTTCCCATTGATTTGACTTCTTCCATTTTTCTGCTCATCAACAAAAGGTTCTGATTGATCTTTCGGATCAAATCGATCAGATTTTGTTCGATCATATTAATTCCCATTTCATATAATCCTTCAAATAAAGTTTCATCAAACCACTGTTTCAATACTTCTACAATATAACGGCTTGCGATTTCTCCTTTCTTCAAACCACCCATTCCATCACACACAACAGCCAGAAGATAAAGCTTCCCATTCTTTTCCTGCTGCCTTAATAAATAAGCATCCTGATTCGACGGTCTTCCGTTTCCAATATCCGTCATTCCAATCGTATCTATCATATGTTCCTCCAAAAAATTTCTTCATAATAGAAAAAGGCCTGTAAAGATTATTCTTTACAAGCTTTCTCTGCTGTTCTTGTTTGTTTCATTATTCTTCGATGTCTTCGCCATCCTCGAATTCATCTTCTTCGCCTTCAATCTCCTGTTTGAGAATCTCAATATCTCCTCTAAGTTTCTCGATGAGATTGAACAGATCAATATATTCTGCCTGTGGGTAGTCCATATGTTCTTCAAAATATTTCTCTCCCACCTGACGATACAAATCATTCAAATCTCTTTTCGCCACTCGCAGATCATTATGTCTCTTCGCAGAATCTGCCACTTCCTTTGCCTTCTGTGCAGCTGCTTTTCCTGTTGTTGAAATAGTTTCTTCCAGACGTCCGAAAAAATCTTTTGCCATATACGCTCACTCCCAACGTTTTTCTTTCATTGTACCTTATTCAGCTGCTTTCGTCCAGCCTAAAAGCGCCTTTCAAGACTTAATGTTTCTTCTTACGATATAATAGTAAATCCCTGAAAATACTGCAGCTGCCATAGCAAATATCCATCGAAGATCACTTTCGTCTCCTGTTTTTGGTCCAGAAGAAGTATCTGTATTTTGAAAATCATTTCCCTTGTTTTTCGTATAAGTTATATTTTCAGGTATTTTCTGTTTTCTTACTTTGATCTCACGAACTGCTGTCACTTCTTTTGCGTTATCGGCCTTTGCTTTTGCCGTATTTTTTATCGTTCGATCTTTCATTATTTTGTTATTTAACTTTACCTGATAGATTACTTTTATTTTCTGGTCATTTGTAAGATTTTCTTTTGTTTCAATTCTGAAACTGTTATCTGATACAACAATCCTGCATTTCGAAGTGATATCTGCTTCATCTGGTGAAAAAAACATGAACACTTTCCTTTATGATCTTTGCATATTTATGATCGATCTTATCTTCGATCACAATGTTCTTTGCAACTGCATCTTTCACAATCTGTGATACGAAAATCTGATATTCACAAATACCGCCAGCTTTATATACTATCTTATCGCTTCTCTTTGTGATCAAAAGCTGTGGAATATTCTCCTCCATCGTTACAACAATATCATCTCTTACTTTATCTGCATCCTCACTGTACGCAAATGCTGTATTTTTAATATCTCCATCGATCATTGAAAGAAATGCTGTATCATAAATTACAAGAAGCTCATCCTTATCACTTAAATCTCTTCCTGTGGCGATCTTAAACTTTCTACTGGTATCATCTCTGCTGATCTCACACTGATTTGTGATATCTTCCCCATTATATTTTACACGGATCATACCAATATCCATTCCTTTCTTCTCAAATGAATCTTCTATGATAACTTTATGTGCTGTCATCCCTTCATTTTTCTGTGTCACACGAATCTTATATGATCCAGTCTGACCTTCTTTATATATCTTATGATCTGATGTTTTCTCGATTTTTAACATTGGAGGTTTTACAACAACTGTATTTTCATCCTGCGCTGGCTCTGTGTTATCACTTTGTACGATCGCTGTATTTTTTATAGCACCATCAATTCTTTTTTCAAATAATACTTTATATATGATATCAATAGAATCACTGTCTCCAAGATCTTTTCCTGTTTCTACAACAAAATTTCCATCTCTTGCTTCTATTTTACATTCATCTGTAATATCTTGTTTGTTATACATGACTTGAATATCAGAAATCTTCATTCCTTCTTTTTCAAATTCATCTGTAACTATTATATTTTTTGCTTTTACGCCTTCCTTCCCCTGTGTAATATGAAGTTTATAACTTCCTGTTTCTCCCACACTGTAAATCTTTTTATCGGACTGTTTAAGAATCTGAAGTTTAGGTGCCTTGATCTTGATCATCTCTTCTGCCACACCACCTCCTGAAGGAATATCTGCATCTTCACGGATCAGTTCTTTGTTACTGTTTCTTGTTGCTGGAACTTTCATTACATTTTTTATGTCTTTTCCCTCTAGTCCATCCTGCTCGATCACTGCCTGATAGCTGATCTCAATCTTGTCCGTCATCCACAGATCATTGTAATTTGTATCTTTTTTTCCACATTCAGAAGCGAATACCGGTATTACTCCGTTCTTTAATGCGATCGGAGTCTGTATCGTATAACTTCTTTCGTTATCATCAAATTCAGCCTGACATTTTGATGTTATATTTTTACCATCTGCCATCACTGATAATGTTCCAGGTATAATACGGATCCCTTCTGCTTTGATTTCATCCTCGATTCTTATATCTCTCATAAATGTTCCAGGATTTGGATTCGTTATCACTGCCTTATATGCCACATGATCACCTTTTTTATAAATCTGTGCCGGAGCTGATTTTATAACATCATTTTTAGGAGAATTGATATATATCTGTGCCTGATCTTTTGTCTCCGAAATTCCCGCTGCCCATGCAGATGCTTCATTATCGATCAACTGGCCATTTGCTGCCACTGATGTTTTCATTGTGTATACAATCTGGATTTCATTTTCATACGGAAGAACATAATCACCTTTTGACTTTAAGATCCAGCTATTTCCTTCTTTCTGCATTGTGTAGCAGTCTTCTGGAATTCCTGATACTTTTATATCCTTTAGCGAAACTCTGGAATTATCTGCAAATGATCTATCCTGAATCGTAAAGTATGCTGTTCCTGCTTTTGGATTTTTATTTTTCACAGTAACCTTGTAGGTAACCTCATCTTTTGCCTGATATTCATACTGCTTTGTCTCTTTTGTAAGCAAAAGGCCCGGATTACTCTCATCTTTTTTGGGCAGTTCTATATCAACCCTGACTTCATTCGTCATTGTGTTTTTGCCATCAATGATCGTCTTTGCCTTATTATTTTGTGTAAGAACTGTTTTATTTTCATTATAATGTCCATGCTTTTCCCAAAGATTCCTTAACTCCATAAGCTGCTCTTTCGTTGCATCTTTCATAATGTTCATCTTGATCTTGATCTTTAATACATATATACCGCGCTTATAAAATTCAGGATCATTCGGATCTTTTAATCTGGCTTTTACAAGATTTCCGTTTTGTGAGATATCAAATTCACTACTGACATCTTTATTGTCTCCATATACTTTGATATCAAGAATCTTCTGACATTCTTCTACATTGTCCTCGAATGCAAATCCGCTGAAATAATGGGCTTTCGGAATATCTCCGGCAATTGCCTGGCTTACTTCATAAGTCCATGTCTTTGCAAGATCTGGACAATTGTAATGCTCTGTTGATTCTCCATTCGACGTTATGATCTCTTTTTTTGGAGCTGGTGGATCAAATTTTACCATGTTCTGTTCCATATCCAACATATTGTTCCTGATTTGTTGGTCCATCATCCATAATTCTTCCAACGTATATTCAACGTATCTGAAG
>ENA-OQDC01001001-OQDC01001001.1-human-gut-metagenome-genome-assembly--contig:-NODE-1001-length-16395-cov-5.745451_pt1 | contig 16395 bp, 17 predicted proteins | sample MGYA00242770_ERZ504601 | MGnify/ENA primary metagenome ERZ504601 (study PRJEB26092, sample SAMD00036305) | human gut metagenome | host: Homo sapiens | study: EMG produced TPA metagenomics assembly of...
GAACCCCGACCTTAAAAATGCTTGTTGACCGGGACGCGGCGATTACCACGTTCAAGAAAGAAAATACTATCATGTGCGCCTGTCCTTATCCGGCGCGGAAGCTGCAAGCGAAAAACTGTCTGACCGTTCCGAAGCTGACAGGCTGAAAGCTGCTTGTGAAGCGTCCAAAAGCAGTCTGTACTTCCCTTGTGAAAGAGAAAAAGACCGCAGCCCCGCCGAAGCTCTTTGACCTTACTTCTTTGCAGAGGGAAGCAAACCGCCTGTTCGGATATACCGCAAAGCAGACCCTTGACCTTGCACAAGCCCTGTATGAAAAGCGTTTGCTTACTTATCCGAGAACCGACAGCGCATTTCTGACCGACGACATGGGCGACACAGCGGCGGGCATTATCAAGCTGCTTTGTGGGAAATTTTCTTTTATGGCGGGCATGGACTTTGCGCCGGAGCTTGCAAAAGTGCTGAACAGTAAAAAGGTATCAGACCACCATGCTATTATCCCGACTATGGAGCTTGCAAAGACCGACCTTGCCGCGCTGCCGGAAAGCGAAAGGAATATCCTTACCCTTGCCGGGGCGCGTCTGCTCATGGCGACCGCCGCAGTACATACCTTTGAAGCGGTTACGGCTACATTTGAATGTGCCGGACAGTCCTTTACCGCAAAGGGAAAAACAGTGCTGTACGACGGTTGGAAAGAGATTGACCGCCGTTACCGGGCAGCCTTAAAGAACAAGCCCGAAACGGACGACGCAGACAGCGACACAGAAAAGACCCTGCCGCCATTTACCGAGGGACAGACCTTTGAAAATCCGGCGGCAACGGTAACGGAACATGACACAACACCGCCAAAACCTCACAACGAAGCGTCGCTGCTCTCTGCTATGGAGCACGCCGGAAGCGAGGACACCGACCCGGACGCAGAACGCAAAGGGCTTGGAACTCCCGCCACCCGCGCCGCCGTCATTGAAAAACTGGTAAAGGGCGGTTTTGTGGAGCGAAAAGGCAAGCAGCTACTTCCCACAAAGGACGGTATCAACCTTGTGTGCGTCCTGCCGGACACCTTGACAAGCCCGCAGCTTACCGCAGAATGGGAAAACAATCTGACACAGATTGCAAAAGGCAAGGCAGACCCCGCCGCATTTATGGAGGGTATTGAGAATATGGCGCGGGAACTGGTAAAGACGTACCCGTTTCTTTCTGATGATAAAGCGCAGATGTTCAAGCCGGAACGGGAAGCGTTGGGAAGCTGCCCCCGCTGCGGTTCTCCTGTCTATGAGGGCAAGAAGAATTACTATTGCAGCAATAAGGAATGTATCTTTACCATGTGGAAAAATGACCGTTTCTTTGAAGAACGAAAAGTAACCTTTACCCCGAAGATTGCCGCCGCGCTCTTACAATCCGGCAAGGTAAATGTGAAAAAGCTCTATTCCCCAAAGACGGGCAAGACCTACGACGGAACTATCGTATTGGCTGATACGGGCGGGAAATATGTCAACTACCGGGTGGAGCTTCCGAAGAAAAAATAACTGAATAGCAAGCATAGGAAAAGAGTACCCTTTTCCGTAAAATTCCTGCTTTCTCTACCGAGAACGGCGGGGATTTTTGCTTGTTGGGAAGTTTCCCAAACCCTCTGAAATCTTGAAAAAATATCTAAACTCTTTGGCAAAAACGCGGGCGCGGGGTACTGAATGATGAAACTGGAAAGCGCAGCGTCCGCGCTGCCTTTGGGAAAGGAGGTTACACATGGCAAATTTACGGGACACCGTAAAAGACTATCAAGAAGAATTAAGGGACGGTATCGCTTGGGTGGCGTTTTGGAAAACGGGACGTTCTTGGAACGCGGAATATTTCCACCTTGAAATGGGCGATATTCTCTACCCGGAGGACAGAAGCCGCATGGAAGAAATCAAACAGGCTGACCCTGCCGCCGTTGTGGTAAACGGCTATTATTCCGGCTATCTTGGCGAGGACAGGAACCTTGACGAACTGACCGCCGGGGTGCGCCGCCACTACGAAAACGGATATAGCAATATCGGGGAATTTATCGAAGCCCACGACGACAGGCTGCCGCCGGAGCTTATCGAGGAAGCAAGAGCCGCCGCCCACGCTGCGGGGCTGCCTTTTTCTGAAAAAGCCTACCGGGGCGGCGAAGAACCCGACCCCTATCTATTTGACGGGAGCATGAGCATGGAGGACTACGAGCTTATGCACCGCATGATTGAGAAAGAAAGGAGTGAGCGCATGGAAGAAACGATTTTAAGCGGGTATCTTTCTAATCTTGGAAAGTACACCGAGGGCAGACCTGCGGGCGAATGGGTATCATTCCCCACGACTGCTGAACATTTGAAAGAAGTCTTTGACCGTATCGGGATAGACGGCAAAAACTACGGGGAGCTGCACATCACAGAATATCAGTCCTCTATTCCGGGACTGGCAGGGAAATTGACCGAGCTTGAAAGCCTTGACGAACTGAACTATTTGGGCGAGCTTTTGAAAATGCAGTTTGACGACGACCGGGAAAAATTTGCTGCGGCTATCACATACGGCGACCATACAAGGGACTTGCAGGACATTATAAACCTTGCACAAAATCTTGACTGTTACTGGATTTATCCGTCCGTAAAAACCGAGGAAGATTACGGGCATTATCTGATTGAAGAACTGGACGAGTTGGAGCTGCCGGAAGAAGCAAAAAACTATTTTCTCTATGAGGAATACGGGCGGGACGCTGCTATCAATGACGGGGGCAGATTTACCGAGCAGGGATATATCTACAACAACCGCAACACCTTTACACAGTGGTATGACGGACGGGACGTGCCGGAGGAATATCGGGTAACACCGCAGCCGCCAGTACAGGAAAAGGAACAGGCAGACCTTGACGCTGCCGCAGCCATACCGACCACTGCCACAGAGCAGCCCCCGGTTCTCCCGATTATCCTATCTTCCGAAAAGCCCGCCAACAAAATGAAAGAGATTACCGACCGACTGGAACAGGGCATTTTGGGGATTTATGAAAGCGACCGTTACGCCGACTATCTGCGTACTATGTCTAAATTCCATGATTACAGCCTAAACAATACAATCCTTATCGCCATGCAGGGCGGCAACCTTGTAAAAGGCTATAAACAATGGGAAAAGGAATTTGACCGCCATGTAAAGCCGGGGGAAAAAGCTATCAAGATAATTGCGCCCGCGCCCTTTACCGTTAAGAAACAGGTGGAAAAAATCGACCCGGACACGCAAAAGCCTGTTTTCGATAAGAACGGGAAAGCCGTTACCGAGGAAAAGGAAATCCAAATCCCCGCCTTTCGTGTGGTATCTGTTTTTGACGTGTCGCAGACCGAGGGTAAGGAGTTGCCCGACCTTGGGATAAAGGAGCTTACGGGCGACGTGGAACAGTATCAGGATTTTTTCGCTGCCCTTGAAAAAACTTCCCCCTTTGCTATGGGATTTGAAGCACTAAGCGGCAGTATAAAAGGACGCTGCAATTATGAGGAAAAGTGTATTCTCATCAACGAGGGCATGGACGAATTGCAGAATATCAAGACCGCTATCCATGAAATTGCCCATGCGACACTCCATGACATAGACAAAGACGCGCCGGAACGTCCCGACCGCCGCACCCGCGAGGTACAGGCAGAAAGCGTCGCCTATGCCGTTTGCCAACACTACGGGCTTGATACGTCGGACTATTCCTTTGGATATATCGCCGGGTGGAGCAGCGGAAAAGAACTTGCAGAACTGAAAGGCTCTCTTGAAACAATCCGCAGCACCGCCGCAAGTCTGATTGATACCATAGACGGACATTTTGCAGAAATCCAAAAGGCACAGGATAAGGAACAGACCACCGAACAGGCACAGACCCCACAGGAAGCTACCATACAGCCCGAAGCAGAAGCAGCCGCGCCGGAGCTTCCCGAAGAAATAGCCCCGGTACAGGAAAAAGAAGCACAGACCGAGCCGGAAGCTGATACAGGCGCAAGCAGCGAAGCACCACAGCCGGAACAAGCTGCACCCGCCGCACCTTATTACACAATCAACGAAGCTGCCGCCAAACGTGCAAAGGACGCAAACAGTTTTTCCGATTATAAGCAAGGCAGCGCGACGGCTGAATACAGGCACTATGTAGATGAAGCCGTACAGCTTGCAGAAAGGCAGAAACAGCGGGTAGACCCGATGTACCATGAGAAAATCGACAGCCTGCTTGACACCTACGCCCGGAAACTGGCGGCGAACATGAACAAAGGCTATGAGATTGACGCACGTGTTCCCTCTATCCTCATTGCGGGCGGCTCTAACTTCCCCACAAGGAAGAAAGAAAAGCAGAACGCAGCCCGCGACAGCAATTACCGGGAATGGCAGGACATACAAGGACTTCTTGATAAAATCCGCAGTACCGGCATGGGCGGTATCAGTGCAGACGACCCGCAGGCAGTACAGAAGTTAGAAAAGAAACTGGAAAGCCTTGAAAAATCACAGGAAACCATGAAAGCCGTAAACACCTATTACCGTAAGCACAAGACCCTTGACGGCTGCCCGCATTTGTTGCCGGAACAGCTTGAAAAATTAAAAGCGGACATGGCGAGCAGTTGGCATTTGGGGGACAAGCCCTTTGCGACTTGGGCGTTATCCAACAACAGCGCGGAAATCCGGCGCGTGAAAGACCGTATCAAATCCCTTTCACAGCAAAAAGAAATCGGTTTTGTGGGTTGGGAATTCGACGGCGGCAAGGTGGAAGCAAACACCGAAGCGAACCGTCTGCAAATCTTCTTTGAGGATAAGCCGGACGAAGCTACGCGGGAAGTCTTAAAAAGCAACGGCTTCCGTTGGTCGCCAAAAGCCGGGGCATGGCAGCGGCAGCTTACCAGTAACGCCTATTATGCGGCTGATTATGTCAAGGCGATTGCACCTCTTACCGGGGAAAAGCCTACCGAGTTACAGCGGGCGCATATCCGGGCGCAAAAGGTAGCTGCACAGGAACAATTCGCACAAGGGCAGCCGGAGCAGGAAGCCCCACAGGATAAAGACACCTTTTCCATTTATCAGATAAAAGGCGGGGACGAAACAAGGGACTTGCGCTTTGAGCCTTACGACCGTCTGATTGCCGCCGGACACCGGGTAGACGCGAAAAACTATACACTTGTCTATTCCGAACCTCTTACGCCGGGGACTTCCCTTGAAGATATTTACACCCGCTTTAATATCGACCACCCGAAAGATTTTAAGGGACACAGCCTTTCCGTTTCCGACGTGGTGGTACTTCATCAGAACGGACAGGACACCGCCCACTATGTAGACAGCTTCGGTTATAAGGACGTGCCGGAGTTTTTGCAGCCGGAAAATTATCTGAAAGCTGCCGAACAGACCACCGAGCAGAATTACAACATGATTGACGGGCAGATAAACAACACCCCGACCGCTACGGAACTGGAAGAAAAAGCAAAAGCCGGAGGACAGATTTCCCTTGCAGAATACGCCGAAGCCCTCAAAGCAGAAAAGAAACAGGCAGAGCCGGAGAAAAAGTCCTCTATCCGGGCGCAGCTTAAAGCAGCGAAAGAACAGGCACCGAAGAAACAGGCAAGACAGAAAACACAGGATTTGGAAAGGAGCTGACCTATGAAGTTACAAAAATTTGAAAATGTGGACGTTATTGCTTCCCTTGAAGCCATAATGAAACAGAACACCGCTTTTTATCAGAGCGATTTTGACATAGACAAACAGATTTTGCGGAAAGCGGCGGTAAGCCTTATCCCGGAGGACAAACGGCTTTTGTGGTTTTCCCGCCCGTCCGGGACGTGCTGCTTCCGGGAACGGGACGTTTTTCTAAAGGACACAAGGCAGCATAATACATGGCGGTTTTACGGGGAACAGACCCGCGATACTATCCTTGCCTATGCGGTGGAACTGACAGGCACAGAGCAGGAAAAAATCAAGGGCAATCTTTATGAACTGGATTATTTGCAGCATTTCCGGGAAGTAATCGAAAAATCAATCCCTGCCGACAACTACACGCTGATTTATGAGCATGGGGAGCTGACAAAGCCTGCCGGACAATATTTTGACGGGGACACTGACCCGCAACTTGGAAAGTTTATACGTTTTGAAGCACAGCCAAACGACCCGGAAGCCTTAAAAAGCCTTTTGAGGGAACAGCAGAAAAAACGAACACCTCATACGCAGAGGGATTTTCAGTTACATATCGCCGCCCTGCATGATAGACAGATTGAAATAGAAGCCCGCCGGATTGTGGAAAATGTAAAAGGGCTTGGAGAACCGGACAGCCCCGAAAAGACCCATTGTGCGGTAGAACTTTCTCCCTACTTTGTTCCACTGGCAACGGATAAGGATATGGAACGGCTGCTTTCCATGCTCCCTTACAAAAGCCTTTCCTTATCTACGTTGGAGGGCAGGCATGGCGTTTATGCGCTGATAGATAAAAGCGAGAGGAAGAAAGAGATGAAACAGTCCCCTCCCTCTGTCCGGGCGCAGTTACAAACAGAAAAATCCCCAAAAGTCCCGAAAAAGACAGCAAAATCAAAACATCACGAATTGGAGGTATGAGCATGATTAGACTGACCGTTGAAGAAATGAACCTGTTGAGTATTTACCATGAGGGAAGCAAAGCACAGCTTATGGAAAATATGACGGCTGCGCTGCCGTTCATGGACGAGGATATGCGCCCCTTTGCAGAACGCACCTTACAGAAAATTTCCCCGCTAACAGAAAACGAGTATGCGGAGCTTGCCATTTTCGCCGCTGATGAAGTATGACCGGGGGTAAGCGGCTTACGCCGCCACAGAGCCGAAAAGTCAACAGCCTTGTAAAAAAGGAGTGCTGCAACTGCGAGCGCGGACACTGTATCTTACTGGACGACGGGGAGGAATGTGTCTGCCCGCAGCTCATTTCCTGTTCGCTTTTATGCAAGTGGTTTCAAATTGCCGTACTTCCTCTTGATAAGCTACTGTATGCAGAGCTTTTCAAGACAGAGGACAAAAAGCGTTGTACCGAGTGCGGCACGTTCTTTGTATCAAAATCGAACAGCGTCAAATACTGCCCGGACTGCCGGAAGCGGATTACCCGCAGACAGGCAGCCGAGCGCATGAGGAAACGGCGTGCGGCGGTTACGCGATAAGGGCAAAAAAAGCCTTGATTTACAGGGCATAAATGACGTGAAACTGGCATAGGCGATACAGAATACCTTTTCCCTTAAAATGGGGGTTCTACTGCGTAACATTTTAAAATCAGTACCTATAAAAGAACAGGGTGCGGGAGGTCATTACTGGCTTCCTGCGCCCTGTTCTTTTTGTGTCTGACTGTCTTTATCCTGCATTTCCGGCTTCGGCTGTAATTCTTTTTCTATCCGGTTCCGGTAATGGGTTTTCCTGCGGTAAAAATATTTTGTTACTTCCTGTTCCGGCAGCCATATCCCCGCAGCTTCTATCCGTTCCATAACAGCGGCAACGATTTCCCGGTTGTTGTACTTATGCGGCTCCTGTCCCTTTTCTATCCAAAGACGGCGGTATTCCTCATAAAGCCATGTACTGATAGTTTCTTTCTGCCGTTGCTTCAAATGCCGGAACTGCTTATCTGTCCGCAGCAGCTTCCCGTCTACCTTTTTATGATTTTTTGTCCCGATTTCTTTTTTCCTCTCTTTCCATTTCTTCAAGGGGAAACTGGGGGAGGGCTTCTATCAGCTTCATTGTGATATACTGGCGCATATCTTCATCAATTTCCAGTTTGAATGTTCCGTCCGGCTGACGTTTCTTTACAGTTGCCTGCCTGTCGATTTCGTCCTTGTAGCACATAAGCACCTTTTCCACCGCCCATGTTTCTCCGGTAACGGCGGCGCTTATGGTTTCATAATCGGGTATCGTTTGGTCTGCCATGTTTTCACGCTCCTGTCTATATTGGAATACCTTTATCCTACCACGCTTTTATAGATATTTCTACTGTAAGCGTTTCGGTTTCCCTGCCCCGTTCCGGTTCTTTTTTCCAGTCTTAAAATACTGTCTATGTTCTGTTTTGATAACGTCGTATTCCTTGACCTGTTTTTTCAGCTTGCCATAATCAGTGTAAAGGGCTTCTTTCTGCGCTTGGAGCTTCCCGTATTCTTCCTGCATGGCGGCAAGATTGGGGAGCTTGGTAACGCCCGCCGCTTTCAATGCCTTTGCCGCCGCTTCATGGAGTATCAGACTGCTTTCCTGCTTTGCCCGGTATGCGTCCTTATCCTTTGCTCTGCGGTATGCTTCATAGACGGTTTTTGCTTTTTTGGTAGGTGGTAACGTGCTTCATCAGCACCGCCATGTCTGCAAGACGTTTCTCCACGCTCTTTAATGCGTCTGCTGTCTTTTCATTTTCCGCATTTATTTCTTCAATCCGGCTGACTAAATCCGCGTACTGCTCAATCTTGTGTTCTGTCAAGAAATTCATAGTTTTTGCAGCCAGTTTCAGATTATGGATTTTCGCCCACTGTTCATAGCCCCGGCTCTCTTGTGCCTTGATACTACTTTCAATGTCGATAAGCAGCGATACGCCGCGCTGCTCTTTGGGAGCTTTCGCTGCCTTTGTGCGCTTGCCCGCAATCCGTTCTTTGATTGCTTCCTCTGTATAATCTGCACCGAGGGTTTTTAAGCGGGTAAAGCGTTCCTGTCCGGGAGCGCGGCAGGAGATATATTTTCCCGGTTTTATCTCATAGCCCGCCGCCTGTAACCGCTGCAATAATTCTTCAAAACTTGCTACTTGGGGGATAAGTGTATCAACGGCAATTTTTAGCTTGCCTTTCCAACTTGTTTCCCGTCTTTTCCGCTTGATATTCTGCATAGCTTTTTCCCTTACTGCCTTTACCCGGAATGACAACGGACAGCCCGTTTTCCCTGCACAGCTTATCACTTATGTTCCGTATGCCGTAGTAACTGCGCTTATTGGAATTGTACTTATGGTAGTCAACAAAGTTGACCGCACAAAAAATGATATGGTTATGGATATGCCCTTTGTCTATGTGGGTAGTCAAGACGTATTCATGCTGTCCCTTTGTTACCGCGTCGGCAAGCTGTTTTCCGATTGTGTGGGCTTTCTCACAGTCCACCTCTCCCGGTTCAAACGATTGTATCAGATGAAAGGCTAAGTTGTTCCCTTTCTGCCGAGCCTGCGACAAAGTATATTCAAACTCAATATCTGCCGTTTCATAGCTGCACCCAAAGGAGGACACAAGCGTTTTCCCGTCTGTCTTATCCGGGTTTTGGATATAATCAAGGGCTTTGCTCAACGTGCTTTTAATAGGCTTAATCTTTGTAACCGCCATATCTCCGCAAGCACCCCCTTTATTTCCTCTATGTCCTCTTGGTAGACGCTGCCTGTCGCATTGACACGCTTTGCAATCTGATTGACGTTGACCCCGATTTTCTGTATCTCCGCTGTCATGGCTTTTATGTCGCTATGGTCTGTCTGAATGATATACCCGTCAATGGCAATCTTGCGAAGATACGCCGCCATATTTTGGGTAGGGACGAGCTTCATTTTCTGTTCAATCAATGCCCGTTCTTCCTCTGTTACATAGAATTTGATTTGTACTTTTCTTTTGCGTCCGTTCATGCAATCGTTCCTTTCCATTCCGAGGGTTTGGGACACTTCCCAACAAGCAATTTTTTAACCGACGCACCGCAGGGCGGGAGGGCGAAAATACGGAAAAGGGTACTCTTTTCCTATGCTTGCTAAGAAACTTTCTCCCTTTATCCCTACTACATGGAAAATTTGATTTTGCCAAAGCAGGACAAAAGAAAAACGTCGCAAACTGCGACGTTTCAAACTGCTTTCTCTATGAAGAAACGAGGGAACTTTATTCCCCCGTTGTTTCGTTGTTGGCTTCCTCAATCCCTTTTGCGGTAGCAGACAGGATTTTCAAATCCTTTTCGCTCATGCCGTCGAGCATGGTATCAAGCTGACGGCGGCGGGTGGACTTTTCCTGTTCCCGTTCCGGGAAAAAGAACTGGTCTACCGATACGTCAAGCAAGGTTACAAGCTCATACAAAATCTGCAAACTTGGGTGCTGTCCGCTGTTCTCAATGGACGCGATATATCGCGGCGCAATGTTCAGCTTATCCGCTAACTGATTGCGGGAAATCCCCTTTGCTTTTCTTGCCGCTTTTATAGCCTGTCCGAAAGCCTTAAAATCAAACTTTTCTTTGTTCTGCTTCATAATCATTTCACCCAACTACATTGTATATTTCATCTCTCTTTCAAGATATGATTACACACATCATAGTATGGATAGAAATAGAGCATATCATACACTTGCTATTATTCGGTTATCCGATTATAATTATATTGATAAAGTTTGAGGAAAGGGCGGTTGAACTATGGAATATATGTCTTGTCCAGAAGCAGCGGAAAAATGGGGCATTTCTGAACGGCGAGTACAGATACTTTGTAAACAGAACAGAATACCGGGAGTTTCAAAAATCGGTTATATGTGGTTGATACCCAAAGCGGCAGAGAAGCCTACTGATGGACGTAGGAAAGGGAATAAAAATAGATAATTCCTTACGTAAAACCTTACATCAAATGTAAGTGTTACATTGAGTTATTACGCAGTAAAATTATAACTGGTAAACAATCAACAATCCACAAGGCGAGGTGTAAAAATGAATTATACAGAAAAACTCTTGGAAGTGTGCGACTTGCATAAAGTTTACACAAAAGATGGTGTCCCCACAAAGGCTCTAAATGGGATTTCATTTAATGTTCTCAATGGTGAATATTTGGGTATTATGGGTGCAAGTGGTTCCGGTAAAACTACATTATTAAATTGTATTGCGACGGTAATTAAACCAACTTCAGGTCAAATTTTACTTTCAGGTGCCAATATAAGCTCTTTTGATGGCACGAAGTTGGCTGAATATCGTGGCAACAAGATTGGTTATCTATTTCAAGATTTTGCTTTACTTGATAATCTAACTGGTAAAGAAAATATTATATTGCCTTTATCAATTCATAATATTGACATTGTTACAGCGGAAAAAAAGCTAAAAGATATAGCAGATTTTCTTGGAATTACAGACGTTCTTTCTAAATTTCCGTCACAAATGTCGGGCGGTCAAAAACAACGCGTAGCTGCTGCACGTAGTTTGATTTCTGACCCCGATATTATTTTGGCTGATGAACCTACAGGTGCATTAGATACAAAATCAGCACGTTTACTCATGGAGAAGTTACAGGAAATCAATCTTAGGCGTGGACGCACAATCCTAATGGTCACGCATGACCCTAACGCCGCGAGTTTCTGTTCTCGTATTTTGTTCATTCAAGACGGTGTTATTTTCCATGAGTTACGTCGTAAAATTCCAAATGAAACACAGGAAGATTTTTATGCACGTATTTTACAAGTGATGGCTCAAATGGGGGGAGGAAGTGCAAATGTTCTTTAATCTCACATGGCGAAACGCCAAACGGAGCCGTAGCGAAAACCTAATTTATTTTCTGACAATGATAACAGCCGTAGCAATGTTTTATATAGTGCTTTCTCTTGGACAACAGGACGTAATACGTTTTTTAAGTGAAATTGAGAGCGACGCAGTAGAACGGTTGCTTACTAATCTTTTACCGACGGTTTATCTTTGTGCTTTATTATTTGTGTTCTTTCTCGTAGTATTTGCAAACAAATATCAACTTGAATGTCGTAGTCGAGAACTGGGGCTTTATTTGATGTTTGGAATGACAAAGATTAAATTATTTATTCAAATAATGACAGAGGGGCTAATCACGTCGTTTTTAGCTCTTTTAGGAGGGCTTGTATGCGGTGGCTTTTTATCCGAAGCTATAAGTCTTACAACCGCGCGTTTAGTAGGGCATGGTATCATTACACACCAATTAAGTTTTTCTGTAAGTGCCGCTATTTTCACATCGTTAGGCTTCTTGATTATTCAGTTTGTAGCATTGTTTGTTCTATGCGGAAAGCTGTTCCGTAAAGAGCTACATCAACTTGTTTATGGAGAGATGGCGAAAAAGCAACGCACAGGGAATCCATATGTAAGTTTCGTATCGTTTGCTATAGGCACCGTAATTTTGCTTGTCGCGTACTGGATTGTTGTAGAGCATTTTATGGCTGCGAGTGGGGCAATGCTGCTTATTGCCGTTTTACTTGGAATTATCGGAACAATTCTATTTATTCGAGGACTTGCAAGAATTTTGAGTATATGGGCAGCTTCTATAAAACACAAAGCCACAAGAGGACTTTATGTATTTACTTTACGGCAGTTGCATGAAAATGTCGTTAATAAATATATTTCAATCAGCGTAGCGTCCATTCTGATGATGCTTACTATTATGTTAATTACCGACGGCTCAGTGCGCATAATGTCATATGGAAGTGAATTGACACGAGGTACTTCTGTTTATGACTTTACTGTAATGGGCAACGACCAAATTGTTGAGAAGTATCTTTCCAACGAACAAATTCGTCCTTATGTATCAAATCTGAACCGTATGGAAATAGGAAATATAAAATCCACTGCTTCGGATGGGATAAGTTCTCCTGTTGATTGGTCGAAATTTAGGAAACAAATCGTGCAGCATTTACCTCAAGATGTAGTAGACCCTGCCACACAAGAAGATGGTATGTATAGTTTTGGCTCCGACCAACCTGCTGCCTTAAACCTTTTAGGTCTTATTGATACTGGTAGTTCTTCTCCTTATTTGCTTCCTGTATCTTCCTATAATCGGTTATTGGATGCCGCGGGAGAAGAACAGATTAGCCTTGGGAACAATGAAGTTGTCTATTATCTCAACCCAGATTTTTTAGGTAATGCTCAAGATGAAACGGTTACACTGTTAAATCAAATTGCAGCAGACGCACAGGCGAATAATGAAGCGTCGCTTTCTATCAACGAAAGACCATTTTATCTTGTTCCCTCCGTACCGATGAAAGGGTTGACCGCAGATGAAAATATCAAGATTATAACTGCATTGATTGTTTCAGATGAGATATATTCAGAATTTGTAAATTCAGACACTTGTATGGTTTATTGGAACTTTTGTATTCCTAATGAACTTGTTGAAACAAAAGGTTTAATGTTACCGATTATGGAAGCTCGTGATTTGTTAAAACCATCTGGTCTATATTACGAAAGCTATCTTAATAATTTTGGGCGACAATTATTTTATGTTATTTCCGGAAGTTATACAACACTATACATGGGATTTATGTTTTTGATTATTGCGTGTGCATTACTTGCCCTGCAATTCTTGACGCAAATGCAAACTACAAAATCAAGGTATCTAACACTCTCTATTTTAGGAGCACGACGTGAACAAATTAAGCGTTCTATCAACCAACAAGTATTATGGTATTTCCTGCTTCCTCTTATATTAGCGTGTATCAGCGGAGCAGTAGGGATATATGCCATGCAGCTATATTTATATTCAGGAGCGGCACACCTTGAACAGTCCTATCCTCTTTTAATTGCTATGGCTGTTATTGTTGTTCTTGTTATGGTAATTTACGGTGTGGCTGTTGCTCGAACAGCTAATCGTGAAATAGGAAAGCTCAATTACAAGCCCAATTCTTAACAGGCTTATAAATATTATGGGAAAGGAGGCGGACATATTGGCAAAGATAGTTGTGGTTGAAGATGATGTTTATATGCGAGAAGAACTGTTGAACTTATTAGAAAAATCGGGATATGATACGATTGGATTATCGGATTTTGAAAACGCAGTATCAGAAATAGCAGCATATTTTCCCGACTTAATTTTGCTTGACATCAATCTTCCCTTTCGTTCGGGTTTTGAAATATGTAAAGAGTTGAAAGCTAAACAGATTGGTACGGTACTCGTATTGACTGCAAGAGATAAATTGCAGGACGAACTGCACGCATTAGACTTGGGGGCTGATGACTATTTAACAAAACCTTGTAATATGTCACGTTTACTTGCCCGAATTAAAAATCTTCTTCGACGTAAAGAAGAACAGGTACAGCAAGGGTTACTTGATGGAGGTGGTTTTTTACTTGACCCGAATACCTTTACAATTTATGTAGGGAATAGCTCTTACCTTATGCCACCGAACGAAGGAAAAATATTACTTGCTCTCTTGAAAAATAGCCCTAAGATTGTTTCTAAAAAAGAATTATGCATTAGACTATGGGGAACAGAAGAATTTATAGACGAAAATGCATTACAAGTAAATTTTACTCGGCTGCGAAAAACGCTTCGGGAGTTTGGGCTTGAAGAACGTATAGAAACGGTGCGAGGGCAAGGATACCGTTTGAAAGAGCAGGTGGACATATGAATAAATGGAAAAATCTTTTAATTGCTATTTCTTCTAATCGAATTTGGTTTATAACATTTATGTGTTTGGATTTGTTCTTTATATTCCTTGCTTGGTTGGCTTACCCGGAATATTTCACAAGCTATGTTGCCTTGATAATTTTTGTTTCATTGGCTGCACTTACTATACCGATTACTATATCAATCAAAAAAGTAACAAAGCTGATGTTGTTTTTCATAGTTTTTTATTGGAACCAGATGATACTAATGAATACTTACTATGTGAAATTGTACCCGCGTTATTACGTCCCTATGTTCGTGAATTGGGACAGCATTTGAGAACACAGCAGGAATATGTGAACGAACAGAAAATAAAGATTTCGGACTATGAACAATATATTGAAAATTGGGCGCATGAAATTAAAAAGCCACTATCGCTTATGACATTGTTATTGGATAATCGAAAAAACGAAATGTCCCCTTTAGTGCATACTCGTATGCTTTACGTGCGTGACCATGCGCGGCAAGATGTTGAACAAATCCTTTATTTTTCTCGGCTTGGTGCTGTCCATAAAGATTATTATTTTGAACCACTATCTATTCTTAGGACTTGTCGAGAAGCAGTTGAGGATAATGTAACTCTGCTTGAAGAAGCCGGATTTTCTATTGAGTTTTTGGGGAATGAATATCAAATTATATCCGACAAAAAAGGGCTAATGTTTATTTTAGGACAGATTATTAGTAATAGTGTAAAATATGCTGAAAAAAAATCTTCTCCCTTTCTTCAATTCTCAATCAATGAAGCTTCACAAAGTGAAGAAATCATCTTATCTATTAACGATAATGGAATGAGCATACCCATATCGGATTTGCCATTTGTTTTTAGATAAAGTTTTACCGGCGATACAGGAAGTTATTTAAGCCGTTCTACAGCATGGGTTATACCTTGTTCAAAAATGGCTAATGCCTAACTATAAAGTGAAATACAGACTAATTCTTATGGTGGAACAACCGTAACCTTGACGTTTCCAAAAGTGGAACGTCCTTTCTTTCGGGAGGTGTAGAAATGCAACAACAGAGTAACGTAACAAACGGACAAAAGCTAAAATTCTATTTTTGGTATTGTTACTTGAACTGGATAATTATTTTAGGAGTGTACCTTTTAATTCGTATTGTATTTATTGTTTTAGGCTTTCATTTATATACACCCCTTTTAGGCGGTTTACTTGCTATTATACCGTATCTTTTAGGAACAATATATTTATGGAAATCCTGTAATCAATACAAAATTTGGTTTTATGTATTGGCTATTCTTCTACCATCTATCGTTGAAAAAATCACATTATATTTGTTTGGCTCGTTTTTATATAATTTAAGTCCGACAAACATTGTTGAAGTTATGGAAACTATTGGTAACAATATGCCATATGTTAACTTCATTAAAAGTCAATCTGCACAATATTTAATCAATATTTCATTTTTTAATTGGACGTACATTATATGTAGTATTGTATTTTCTCTTGCTTGTGTTTTGTTTTTGGTAAGGCGAAAAAAGTGACTGAATAACCACAGAGAATAAATTTAGATATTGCAAATATTATAACAAATGGATATAAAATAGACTAAATCTGCCGCGCGACGGCAAAAGAAAAAAAGCCGTCGTAAAGCAGACATATTTTCACGCGCCTTTGAAACGGTGGCTTATGGAAAAGCCGCCGTTTCTTTTTGCTTAAAGCACTTTGACACTCTCTATCCCATGCAATGTAAGCGCAAAATATTGCTACATTACTCATGAATTACGCTTGCACCAAAATGATAGATGCAAGCGTTTTACTCCAGTTTAGTTTTGACAGTTCGTTTTCGCAGTCTCGCTCCATGGGGCAAGCTGTTCCAACTGTTCATCTGACATTTTATCGTCTGGCCGCTGTGATAAGAGATATGTCAGATATTTATAGGTGTTCAGATCATTCGCTTTTGCCATCTCAACCATTGTATACACAATAGCGCTGGAGGCAGCTCCTTTCGGACTGGCACTGAACAGCCAGTTCTTCCGGCCGACAGTGAATGGCCTGATTGCATTCTCGCTAAGATTATTGGACAAACTGCAATGACCGTCTTCCAGATAAGTCATCA
>ENA-OQDC01001002-OQDC01001002.1-human-gut-metagenome-genome-assembly--contig:-NODE-1002-length-16368-cov-4.381134_pt1 | contig 16368 bp, 15 predicted proteins | sample MGYA00242770_ERZ504601 | MGnify/ENA primary metagenome ERZ504601 (study PRJEB26092, sample SAMD00036305) | human gut metagenome | host: Homo sapiens | study: EMG produced TPA metagenomics assembly of...
ATTAAAAAGAATTTCTATAAAACTCCTATTCAAAAAAGTTCTCCAAATGCAAATGATTCTGATGACTATTTAGATAAAAAAGTTTATGGATATTCAAGCAAAAAAATATATATGTCCGTAGCATTTCCTCCTAAAATAATTGATGAATCAATATATGAAAAAGACCTATTTTTTGGAGTGGCAATGCTCTTCCTTCCATTATCACCCAAAAGAATCTTTCATATATAGTAAGATTTAAAGCTTGTTTCAACCTAAAAAAATGGAAAAGAACCTTTTGTTATGAATAAAACAAGTTTTCTTTACCCTTTTAACAAAGCTTTAACTACATCTGACATTTACGATTCTAAGTCTAAGAAATATTACTCACAATATTTAGACAAGAATGGTAACATAGTAAAATCAAAACCAACCCTAATATTAACCAGTGATGATTTCAAATTATTTCAAGAGTTATATATTGTAAAAGATTTAGAAATCCTAGATGGATGTTACGTTTTTATAACTATAATGCAAAGTATCCTTATTTTTTATCAATTGTATCAAATAGACGCAGGAAGTATTTCCACTACCTGCGTCCAATTTTGACTTGAAATATTTACTCCAATTTTCTTTCAATCTTTACTCCAAATTTACTCCATTTTAAAAATCTGTTACGATATTTTACGGTATTCTATAATACCTTTTCTTTAAAGAAAAATGTCTGTAAACCTTGATTTCAAGCAAACTTTTCAATATTTCCAAGCACTTTATTCTGTTGTGAGAATTTCTTCTCAATTATTTCATGACAATATTAATGATCTTCTTCGGAACATAGATCTCTTTGATCACATTTCCTGTCAGCTTATCAGCAATTGCTTCTTTACCTGCTGCAAGTGCTTCTTCTTTTGATGCATCTGCTGAGATTTCAATAACTGCTTTTGTCTTTCCGTTGATCTGTACCGGAACTTTGATCTCATCGTCTTTCATGGCGTGCTCATCGTATTTTGGCCATCCGGCTTTGAATACGCTCTCTGTGTGTCCCAGTTCTTCCCACAGTTCTTCCGCAACATGTGGCGCGAATGGAGACAGGAGTACTGCCATTGTAGACAATGTCTCTTTATCGATTCCGCCCTCTTTCTTGGCAATCTCGATCAGTTTGTTATTGTGTTCCATGAATGCTGAGATTACCGTATTCAGGCTGAAGCTTTCCAAACGTGTTGTTACATCGTATATCAGTTTATGACGCTCTTTGATCATCTCTTTTGTAGCTGTAATGTCTGCATCTTTGCTGTCCATAACAAGGTTCCATACACGTTTCAGGAAACGGTTTACTCCGTCGATTCCTCTGTCATCCCACTCAGCATCTAACTCCGGTGGTCCAACAAAGAGTTCATACATTCTTAAAGAGTCACATCCATAGTCTCTTACCAGATCGTCCGGTGATACGACATTTCCTTTTGACTTACTCATCTTGATACCATTCTTACCAGTGATCATTCCCTGATTGAACAGTTTGTGGAATGGCTCATCAAAATCTACTACCCCGATATCATATAAGAACTTGGTGTAGAAACGTGAATACAGAAGGTGAAGAACTGCATGTTCTACTCCTCCGATATACATATCTACAGGAAGCATCTCATCTGCTTTTTCTCTTGATACCAGTTCTTTATCATTGTGGTTATCTACGTAACGCAGGAAGTACCATGAAGATCCTGCCCACTGCGGCATTGTGTTTGTCTCTCTCTTCGCATCAGCTCCACACTGAGGGCACTTGCAGTTTACCCACTCATCAATTGCAGCAAGCGGGGATTCTCCAGTTCCTGTAGGTTCGTAAGATTCTACTTCCGGCAGACGGAGTGGAAGTTCTTCTTCCGGCACCGGTACATTTCCACATTTCGGACAATGTACGATCGGGATTGGCTCTCCCCAGTATCTCTGACGCGAGAATACCCAGTCACGCAGTTTGAAGTTCACTGTTGCGCGTCCGATTCCACGCTCTTCGATCATATGCGGAGCTTCTTTCTTCAGTACAGAAGATTCCTGTCCATTCCATTCTCCGGAATTGATCATTGTTCCGACAGCATCTGTGTAAGCCTCTGTCATATTCTCAATCTCTTTTCCGTCTTTTGCAATTACCTGGATGATCGGAATATTGAACTTTGTAGCAAATTCAAAGTCACGGTCATCATGAGCCGGTACACACATAATTGCTCCTGTACCATAGTCAGCAAGTACATAATCAGACAGCCAGATTGGAACTTTCGCCCCGTTGATCGGGTTGATCGCATAGCTGCCTGTGAATACACCTGTCTTTTCCTTATCCTGCATACGATCTACATTCGACTTCATAGAAGCATCATAAATATACTGTTCTACTGCTTCTCTTGTCTCGTCATTTGCAAGGCTCTTAGCCAGTTCATGCTCCGGTGCCAGAACCATAAATGTTGCTCCGTATAAAGTATCCGGTCTTGTTGTGTAAACAGTAATCTTCTCGTCTCTTCCTTCTACAGGGAAATCAACCTCTGCTCCGTAAGACTTTCCGATCCAGTCAGCCTGCATCTTTTTAACCTTCTCCGGCCAGTCCAGCTTATCCAGATCATTCAACAGTCTGTCTGCGTATTTTGTAATCTTTAACATCCACTGACGAAGGTTCTTCTTTGTAACCTCAGCGCCGCAACGTTCACATTTTCCGCCAACCACTTCTTCGTTAGCAAGTCCTGTCTTACATGAAGGGCACCAGTTGATTGGGAATTCTTTCTCGTATGCAAGTCCTTCTTTGAACATCTTAACAAAGATCCACTGTGTCCATTTGTAGAAGTTCGGATCTGTTGTATTTACTTCTCTGTCCCAGTCGTAGAGAGCTGCGATCTCATTGATCTGACGTTTGATATTCTTAATATTGGCAGCTGTTGAGATCTCCGGGTGAACGCCCATCTTAATTGCGTAGTTCTCAGCCGGAAGTCCGAATGCATCCCATCCCATTGGATGAATGATGTAATAGCCCTGCTGTAATTTATAGCGGCTCCATACATCAGAGATTACATATCCTCTCCAGTGACCTACATGAAGTCCATTTCCTGATGGATACGGGAACATATCCAGACAGTAATATTTTTCTTTCTTATTTCCATCTTCATCAAACTGGACGTTTACCGGGTTTTCTTCCCATTTTTCACGCCACTTTTTTTCAATTGCCTTATGATTATAAGGGATCTTTGACATTTTTTTGTCCTCCTGTTTTTATATGGTAACTGATTTTATTACAGGAATACACATCCTATAATAAAAATAAAAAGCCTGTTCATCTCATTATAAGAGACGAAAAGGCTTATATTCCGTGGTACCACTCTTCTTCACCCGACATTACCTGCCAGATGCACTCATTTTTCTTCTATAACGGGAAGCACCCGCTTCTGCCTATGTGATCTTCAGTAAATCCGTTCAGCAAAAGGACTCTGAGGTGAGTTGGGAGTCTTCGTCTGCTGTCTCGCACCAACCGACAGTTCTCTTATCAGACACCGGACCCTTAATACTCCTCTTCTGCGTCTTTTCAATATTCTTCATTATTATATGAAGAATGTTAAAATAAGTCAAGACCTGTCTTCAAGAAAGTACAGAAATACCTCGCAGATTCCTCATATTTTTCATCACATGCTTTCAATTATTTCCTGTCGCAAAGTTAACATTTAGCCAAAAAAATTGTCAGAAAATTCAATTTTTTTAGTTGTTCTCACCAGTTTCTTAGTGTATAATAAGGATAAGTAATTACTACTGATACAGATCAGTAAATATGATACATAAAGGAGAGTGTTTACCATGGTTTATTTATTAGCAGGTCCGAAAGGAACAGGAAAAACACAGCAGATGATCGAGCAGGCCAATGAGGCTGCGAAAAAATGTAACGGAAATGTTGTATTTATCAAAAAAACACACCGCGATACAGCAAGTGTAACATTTGATATCCGCACAATTTGTATGGATGATTTCCCGGCAATCACAAACATTGACGAATATATCGGATTTTTATATGGTATGTACAGTTCTAATCACGATATCGAGTATGTATTTATCGATGGTATCTTAAAACACGCTGATATCTCACTGGATAATATTCCGGCATTTATTGACCGCCTGAAACAGGTTTCCAAAGAATGTGAAGTTGAATTCTATGTCAGCATCAGTGCAAACAAAGAAGAACTTGCTGACGTAAATACAGAAGGATGCAAATATCTGAACTAATCTTTCTTATTGAGACAGAATGATCCGACAGTCCATTTTACAAATGGACTGTCGTTTTATGTCACAATAAGATATAAAAAGCAAAAAGGCAGGTCTGACAATCCTGCCATGTACAGGAGAGAAAACGTATGAGCGGAATTAAAGATGCAAAAAAGAAAAGGGCACGCAGAAGGCGCAAGAGACAGATTCAGCGTATCCTGCTGATCATTGCCATGATACTGATCCTGATTGGATTCCTATTCCTGATCCGGGCCGCAGTCCATGCTGTTGTAAATAAATTCACCGGTCCTACTGTCACAACCTCAGCAGACAAAACTGCCGGTTCCCCAAAAAGCAAAAAAACGACTGCAAAAAAAAGCAGCAAAAAAAGAAATCTTCAAAAAAGAACACTCAAAAAAAGAAGCCTTCCGAAAAAAAGTCTTCTGAAAAAGACACCGTAGAATTAAAAACGGTAACACTCAGTAAAAAGGGAAAGAACAATACGGACAAGGTTTCTCTTACCATCAGCTCAACCGGAGACTGTACGCTTGGAACCGACGAAAGTTTCAACTATTCTACCAGCCTGAATGCGTACTATGAATCACATGGTGCTGATTATTTCTTCCAGCATGTCAGATCCGTTTTTAAAAAAGACGACCTGTCCATTGTCAATATGGAAGGAACTCTCACTGACGAGACAGCCCGTGAGGCAAAAACCTTTGCTTTTAAAGCTCCTGCCGAATATGCTTCCATTCTTTCCGGAAGTTCTATTGAAGCAGCCAATCTCGCCAACAACCACAGTCATGATTATGGCGAGAAGAGTTATACCGACACGATTTCCGCACTGGAGGATGCCGGAATTGCTTCCTTCGGTTATAATCGTATCAAGATTTTAAAGATAAAAGGTATAAAAGTCGGTGTCACCGGAATCTATGAACTTGCAGACCATCAAAAACGTGCATCTCAGGTGAAGCAAAATATCAAAGCCCTGAAAAAAGCCGGTGCACAGGTCATCATCGTGAAATTTCCACTGGGGGAATAGGAAAAGCAGTATACACCGGATGAAAACCAGAAGGCTCTCGCACATCTTGCTGTCGATGAAGGTGCGGATCTTGTGATCGGGCACCACCCACATGTACTTGAAGGTATTGAAGAATATAATGGAAAATACATCTGCTATAGTCTTGGTAATTTCTGCTTTGGCGGCAATTCAACACCAAGTGATACGGACAGCATGATCGTGCAGCAGACATTTACTTTTAATAAAAAAGGAAAATTAACGAAAAGCAGTAAATTAAACATTATCCCTTGTTCTATCTCTTCTTCCAGCGGCTATAACGACTACTGCCCTGTTCCGCTTACCGGAGACGCAAAGCAGCGTGTACTGGACAAGATCTCGCAGTATAGTGAAGGATTATAAGATTATAATATCGACAGGTTATCGATATAAAAAGCTTCGCAGGAATATGCATTGCACATACTTGCGAATGCTTTTTTTCTGTCTTTATTTTATTTTTTCATTATCCAATCAGCATCTCATAAATCAGAACCATCAAAGGCATCGTAATGATACAGCATATTACTGACATTACATTGATCACACTGGCGTATCTGGAATCTTTTCATAAATCTGTGCAAGCTGTGTGACCATTGCTGCTGCCGGGGCTGCAGTTGCGATCAGTACGATCATCAGAATATACTCCGCATCCGGATGTAACCCGGTCCGCTCCAGTCCCGCAAAAGCAATTGCCGCAATTAACGGGAACAGGATCAGCCGAATCATACAGATCAGATACGGACGCTTCTGCCGGAACACCCACCTTAGATCTACATCACCGATCACCATTCCGATCACCATCATGCTCGCCGGACTGATCATATCGCCAAACCCACTGACACAGCTGTCGATCACTGCCGGAAGACGGATCTCCAACGCAAAAAGTGCAATTCCTATTATCATTGCGATTACATTCGGATTACACAGAATCTTACGGATATTCAGGTTCTTCTCCTGCCCGATCAGATTTACGCCGTGTGTCCACATCAATATCGTCTGCACCAGAATAAATGCCGTCGTATAAAACACCCATTCCTCGCCCAGTACCGCCGATACCAGCGGAATCACCAGATATCCTGCATTTGTATAAATAATGGATGCCTTCTCTATGCTGTTAAAATGAATTATATATGATAATAATTCCGAACCCACGATCAGGATCACATGCACAATTACCGACATCCCAACCGCGATCATAAGCCCTTTTATCTTGTCGTCCGTCAGTTCAATCTGAAATGCATGTACGACTACACATGGATTGCAGATATACACAACCATATTTGAAATGATCCGGCTGTCTTCCGTCTTAAAAAGTCCGGCTCTGACCACTCCGAATCCAACCGCCATTGTCAGAAACATAGCTATGATCTGTTCCACAAGAAGTATACTAATCTCCATGACTCTCTCGTTCCTTATATCTTTTCGGTAAAATGTATCGCCAGCTATTATTCCTGTGCATCTGCCTCTTCTTTATCAGAAGCTGTTTTTTCTTTTGCATCTTTACCGGTATTTAACTTTGTCACTGTATTGACATCCTTATCCTCTTTATACGTTACCGTCACCTGTTCTCCCAGCTCACACCGAATCACATCTATGATATCTGCTACTGATACATCATAGATCGCGTCAGAATTCTCCAGCATCAGATAATAATGAGAATTTCCATCCAGAACAGCCTGCGCAATCTTCGTGATCTTTCCGGATACCTCTTCTTCCTTCCGCGTATCCTTTTCCTGTTCTTTCACACCATTTTTCAACAGTAATTCATTATAATTCTCCTGACACTGACTGACACTGTCACCAATTGCAACGATCTGATACTTCTGGACATTAACCATTGCATATTTCTTCACCAGACCGGAATCGTCTTTTAATGCGACAAAATAGGTCGGCTCACCGGCAATATTCAATAAGAGCGGGAATGTTGCCTGATATTTCAGGTTCTGAACCTGTCCTTCTGCCGATGACATGGCTGAAGATTCTGTCGCACCTTCTACTTTGTAGTATTTTGTCTCCATTGTGCGTTGATTTGCCAGAACGAATCCAACATTCGACTGATCTCCGTTAACAGATGTAACTCCGGTATACATCCATACATCATCATTTAATGCCAGATAGTTATAACCATCCGTTGTCTCCAGACAGTCTTTCTGACTCAGTACACTGTTAAAGAAGCCATGTTTCAATGTTCCGTAATAATCGAACAGATTCACCAGCAGGTCTGCGGAATATACACGGTCTACCCACTGTGGTACATTTCCGACATCATAGGTCTTCGTCTTTCCTGTCACTGCATTACATATAACAACTTTTCCAACCGTCTCACCACCGAATAATCCGATGTTAAATTTCTTTACCGGAGCGATCCAGTACGGATCACCATTTTCATCAATTTCAAAACTCAATTCACCGTAATGTATGTCGGATGTGCAAAACGCAGATGGCGGTAAATATTACGGTTAAAATGATCACTTGTTGTATATTTCATACCCTGTTTCAGTTTTACAAGCTCCGTAGACTGATTTGCCATATTGATCCGGATATACGCCGGAATTCCTTCCCCCTGATTCGTAAACCATTTGATCAGATTTGCGTATTTTAACGGGGTAACACGTACCGGATTCCCCTTGTAGTTAATCTGACTGTAAATGTCATCTGCCTCAAACTGGGATACCATATCTACCATACTGCCCATCTTACGGTCACCGAGAAGTGCTGCCGTATCTTTATCCAGAAGCGGGATCTTGTCAAATGACAGTTCCTCTACATCTTTTGCAAATTCCCCTTCTTTGACCGTCATAAGTTTCTGGTATTTCTTTGCATTTACAACCGGTGAAGACAGCAGTGTTCCAAGCAGGTATACCGCTCCAAGAACCACCACTACTCCAAGAAAAACTTTTACTACTTTATTTTCTTTGATCTCGTACCTGTTCATTTTCTTTCTTCCCAGGTACAAAACTGCCAGTATCACCAAAAAGATCATGATGAAAAACCATGTCTCTGATGAATGAATATTGATAGCCGGAATTGCGGCATAGTAATAGATTCCAGCCATGATCACAACAATGGCTGCGATCATCATTTTGGTTTTACCTTTCATACTTCTCTCCTCTCATGCAAAAAAGCCTGCCCTTTACGTTACGGCTTTTCCTGCATCCTTTTATATATAGAAAATCAGACGGCACTAAAAAAGCCGCCTGTTATTCTAGAATTTTCTGCGCCACGCCGGTGCTGTAAACAGTACCAGGAACGGGAATATCTCCAAACGTCCCGCCAGCATGTCAAAGCATAATATTAATTTTGAGAGCGGTGAGAACTCTGCAAAATTTCCCATCGGTCCGACCTGCGCCATACCCGGTCCGACATTTCCAAGTGTAGTAAGTACTGCACTGAACGTTGTCTCAAAATCAAAATTGTCCAGAGAAACCAGCACAACTGATCCGATCAGAATACCTACATATGCAATAAAATAAATATAAATCGTGCGCAGCACATCTGAACTTACCTTTTTCCCGCCAATGCGTATAATACCCACAGACTTCGGATGAGCCAGCTGCACAATCTCTCTCTTTACACATTTCATTCCGACCAGCAGACGTGACACCTTGATTCCACCGCCGGTGGAAGATGCACAGGCTCCTATTACCGTCAGCATCATAAGCACCGCTTTGGAAAACATCGGCCATTGTGCAAAATCAGCCGTCGAATATCCGGTTGTTGTTATAACCGTAACCACCTGAAAAACCGCATAGCGGAAAGATTTTCCAATCGTCGGATATAACGAATGGATATTGAGCATGATCGCTGCCGTAGCACCTGCAATCAGCAAAATGTATGTCCTGAGCTCTTCGTTTTTCAGGATAGATTTAAAATCACCCAATATCATAAAATAGAACAATGCAAAATTGACTCCAAATAATGCGCAGAAAACGGTGATCACACCATCGATATATGCACTGTTAAAATGTGCCACACTGTCCGCATAGTTTGAAAATCCACCGGTTCCGGCAGATCCAAACGAAAATATCATACTGTCAAACAGATTCATTCCTCCGATGACGAGAAATACCATTTCTATCACAGTAAGGGTCAGATACATTCCATATAAAATCCTTGCGGTAGACATTGCTTTCGGTACTAACTTATCTTTCTCAGGTCCCGGCACTTCCGCACGCATCAGATGCATGGAATTCTTTCTGTCCAGAGATGTCACGACAAGCACAAAAACCAGTACTCCCATACCTCCGATCCAGTGGGTAAAGCTCCGCCAGAACAACAGGCAGTGGGGCAATACTTCCACATCCGGGATAATACTTGACCCGGTTGTTGTAAAACCTGAAACTGTTTCAAAAAATGCATCTACATAACTAGGTATATACCCGGAAAGGGTAAATGGCATTGCTCCGAATAAAGACCACAAAATCCATGCCAGAGCAACGATCACCATCCCTTCCTTTCCGTAAATCTGGCCATGTTCCGGTCTTTTTCTTCCGACCATCAAAAACAGCAGGCATAATATAACAATTGGTATCAGAAAGACAATTCCACATTTTTCCTGATATATAACTGCAACAAGAACAGGTACAAGCAAAAGAGCCGCCTCTACTCCAAGCATTCTACACAAAATATATCTTACTATTTTTGTATTCATAACTTTTTGTCCGTCTCCTTATTCTGTATATTATTCCAGGATATCGCTGAACTTATCCACATGATCCATTGTAACAACTACTACGCTGTCCCCGACTTCCAGGTGATCTTCACCATTCGGGATAATAATCCGTCTTTTTCTTCCAATACAGGCAATCAGATTATTTTTCTTTGTCCGCAATTCACGGAGCGGTACATTCGTAAAACTGCATTCACATTTCACAATGAACTCAAGTGCTTCTACTTTACCACCCAAAAGCTGATACATGGATTCTACGTTTGCATTACTTGCAGATTCATTTCTTGCTCTTACATAACTCATGATCGCATCTGCGGTCGCACTTTTTGCTGACACAATAGAGTCAATTCCCAGTCCCTCTACCATCTGTGCACGGGAATCTTCATTTACTTTTGCCACAATTTTATTAACACCCTGCAGCTTTGCAAACAATGCCATGATAATATTCTCTTCATCCATTCCGGTCAATGCGATCAATGCATCTGCTTCATTGATCCCTTCTTCTACAAGAAGTTCATGATCCGCAGCATCTCCGTTAATAATCGTTGCTTTGGGAAGAAGCTCACAAAGTTCTTCACATCTCTTTATATTCTGTTCTATGATCTTTACCTGCATGCCGACCTGCAGCAACTGCATTGCCAGATAAAAGCATACATGTCCACCTCCACAGATCAATACTTTTTTTACTTTTGCATTTCGATGACCCAGTGCCCTGAAAAATGACTTCAGATTCTGATGTGCGGCAACGATATGCATCTTATCTCCTTTTTTCCAGAACAAAATTTCCATCCGGAATATAGATCTCTTTTCCTCTTTTTACCTGCACATACCAGGATTTAATCTGGAACTTCCGGTATACTTCCGCAAGAGAAAGCCCTGCAAGTGCACTGTTCTCCCTTACGACAAATTCTACCAGTTCTACACGTCCCTTCATGAATGTCTCTACTTTACTTGTCTCCGGGAAAAGCAGTACTCTGGATATCTCATTTGCCGCCGCACGTTCCGGATTAACCGCCATACTCAGATGAAGATCCTCTTTCAACAGATCGATCTGTCGGTAATAGATTGGATTTCTTACACGTGCGATCGTATGTCTGGCACCTAATCGCTTAGCCAGCAGACAGCTCAACATGTTAAGTTCATCTGTGGATGCACAGGCAATCACAAGATCCGCATGTGGTACATCCGCCTGTCTCTGAACCTCTACATCTGCTCCATTTCCTGTAATGCAGAAAATATCTAGTTCATTCACTGCTTCTTTTAATTTTCCCTCATTTTGATCAATCAAAACCACATCATAATTTTCTTCGGACAGCTGGGTTGTCAATTTATGACCAACTTTTCCATCCCCAATAATCACAATTTTCATTCCCTGACCTCACAATTATCCACGCATATCTTTTTTGTCGTCAAGATACCAGTATTTTAACACAAGAGATTATAGCATCTTTGTTTCAAGAAAAAAAGCCCTTAAGGGCTTTTCTTCTATTTTAACATTTTCTTAACTGATTACTCCTCTTTTGCACGCTTAGCAATCTCTGCTTCCTGTACATCTGACGGTGCCTGTTCATAACGTGCAAATTCATAAGAATATACACCTCTTCCACCTGTCATAGATCTTAATACAGTACAGTATCCAAAGAGTCCCGTCATCGGGATATCCGCCACGATTTCCTGCCTTCCACCGGAAACCGGATTCATACCGAGTACACGTCCGCGTCTCTTATTCAGATCGCCCATAACATCTCCGGTATAATCATCCGGAATCGTAACCGTAAGAGACGCAATTGGTTCCAGCAATACCGGAGAAGCTTCCATGAAGCCTTTCTTGAATGCCTGGACTGTTGCTGTCTTGAATGCCATCTCGGATGAATCCACCGGATGATAGGAGCCATCATATAATACGGCTTTCACACCGACTACCGGATATCCTGCAAGAGGACCTTTTACAACTGCTTCCTGCAAGCCTTTTTCAACTGCCGGGAAATAATTCTTCGGAACAGCTCCGCCGACAACTTCTTCTTCGAATACATAAGGCGTCTCCAGATCACCGGACGCTTCGAATCTCATCTTGACATGACCATACTGTCCATGACCTCCGGACTGTTTCTTATATTTGGAATCTACGTCAGATTTCTTCTTGATCGTCTCACGGAAAGCTACCTTTGGTGTCTCCAGTCTGATCTCACATTTATAACGTGCAGCAAGTTTACTTGCCGTAATCTCCAGATGCTGGTCTCCCATTCCATAAAGAAGTGTCTGACGGTTCTCACTGTCATTGACTGTTTTCAGTGTTACATCTTCTGCCATCATCTTCTGTAATGCCTGAGATACTTTATCTTCATCTCCTTTATTGTTGCAGACATATTTCATATATGTATATGGGTTTGGAATATTCTGTCTTTCCATACATCACCGGTGTAATTTTTAGTAGAAAGCGTATCTCCTGTCTTTGTATTTGCAAGCTTTGCAATTGCTCCGATATCTCCTGCAAACAACTCACTGACCTCGGTCGGTTTATTTCCCACCATTGTATAAATCTTTCCAAGTTTTGCTTCTGCATCGGAATCTCCGTTATACAAAATATCGTCCCCTTTTAATACTCCGGAACATACTTTCACGAACGAATACTTTCCGATAAACGGATCTACCATTGTCTTGAATACATATGCTGATTTTGCTTTTGCAAAGTCATAATTGCCTTCAAAGATTTCATTCGTCTTGCGGTTGATTCCTGCACAGCTTCTGCTGTCCGGACTCGGGAAGAATCTTACGATATCAGAAAGCAAATTGGCAACTCCCTGCGCCTGGATATTAGATCCCATTGCAACCGGTACGATATCTCCGTCCATAACTTCCGTACGCATTGCAGAACGGATCTCTTCTACAGAGAATTCATCTCCTTCAAAATATCTTTCCATAAACGCTTCACTGGTCTCTGCAACTGCCTCCAGTAATTTATCACGGTAGATCTCCAGATTCGGTTTACAATATTCCGGAATCTCACATTCTTCTCTCTGTCCTACGCCTGTATAACGTCTTGCTGCATTCTTAATAACGTTCACATATCCTACCAGTTTTTCATTCTCACGGATCGGCTGGAAGTGTGGTGCGATCACCTTTCCGTAACGTTCCGTCAGATCCTGTACTACCTGACGGAAGCTCGCATCATCCACATCCATCTCTGTTACATATACCATTCTCGGAAGTTTGTACTTATCACAGAGTTCCCATGCCTTCTCTGTTCCGACTTCCACACCTGCCTTGCCTGATACAACGATAACGGCTGCATCGGCGGCACTTACAGCTTCTTCGACTTCTCCCACAAAATCGAAATATCCCGGTGTATCCAGAATATTAATCTTCGCTTTCTCCCATTCGATCGGAACCAAGCTTGTACTGATCGAAAATTCACGTTTTTGCTCTTCTTTATCAAAATCACTGATCGTGTTGCCATCTGCAATCTTTCCCATTCGGCTTGTTGCCCCTGATACATATGCCATGGCCTCTGCAAGACTGGTCTTTCCGCTTCCACCGTGTCCTCAAGAGAACCACGTTCCTGATTTCGCCGTTCTGTAAACTTTCCATATAGCTGCCTCCTTATTTTTGTAAAATCTCATGTAAATATTGTACTAAACTTTTGCTTTTTTTACAACACTTTTATACACTTTAACCATATCATTTTTAGTATTTTATTTTTAAATATATGTTAATTTTATACTTATTTCTGAATTTTCTTTATCAATTTTATTCATACAGTTTGTCATCATTTTCCACCGTTTCTGCATCATTGCTTTTTCACTTTAAAGTATTATAGTGTTGACAAATTCATCTGTCGCACGTTACAATAGAAACTAAGTTTTTTGATTATGAATTATTCACACTGTTTATTCGTAATTTTTTATAAATATATTCTAACTTGCCGGAAGGAGAATCTATCATGAAACAAAAAATCGGTTTTATCGGACTCGGACTGATCGGCGGTTCTATCGCAAAAGCCGTCCGCCAGTACTATCCTGATTACGAAATTGTGGCTTTCGATAAAAATAAAGAAGCCCTTGCCCTTGCAACCCAGGAATCTGTCATCGATGTGGCAGCAACCACGATTGACAATAATTTCCATAATTGTAACTATATATTCTTGTGCGCACCTGTTGCATCTAATACTGCTTATCTCAAACAACTGACAGAATATCTGGATGATGACTGCATTCTTACAGATGTAGGAAGTGTAAAAGCGAACATCCATGAGGAAGTACAGACACTCGGTATCGGAAAATACTTTATCGGGGGACATCCGATGGCCGGTTCTGAAAAAAGCGGATACAGTAATTCCAAAGCAATGTTGATTGAAAATGCATATTTTATTCTGACACCGACCGACCAGGTTGCCCGTGAAAAGGTGGAGGCCTATGAAAAATTTGCAGAAAGCCTGAAAGCACTCCCGGTTATCCTTGATTATCGGGTACATGACCAGATTACCGGAACGATCAGTCATCTGCCTCATATCATTGCATCTACACTCGTCAACTTTGTTAAAACACATGACACCAAAGATGAGATGATGAAGAATCTTGCCGCCGGGGGATTTAAAGATATCACACGTATCGCTTCTTCATCACCGGTCATGTGGCAGAATATCTGTCTGAAGAACAAGGATAATATCGTAAAGATTCTGGATCAGTACATCGACTCCCTCGAAGATTTCAAAGAAGCGGTCGAACGTGAAGATGACCTGGATCTTTATACCCGATTTGAATCGTCCAGGAATTATCGCAATTCCATGCCTTCGTCCTCTGCTGGACCTATCAAAAAATCGTTTGCCGTATACTGTGATATCATTGATGAAGCCGGTGGTATCGCTGCTATTGCAACAATCCTTGCATCTAATAATATCAGCATCAAAAATATTGGAATTGTACACAACAGAGAATTTGAAGAAGGGGTTCTGCGTATTGAATTTTACGACGAAGATTCCAGCAAGCGCGCCGTAGGATTACTGCAGAAATTTAGGTATATTGTATATGAACGTTAGAACAATCCGTCCTGTAAAGAGATTAAAAGGAGAAGTAACGATACCGGGAGATAAATCCATCTCTCATCGTTCTATTATGTTAGGTTCCATTGCACTTGGAACAACAGAGATCACACATTTTCTGGAAGGCGCAGACTGTCTGTCTACCATTGACTGCTTCCGCAGGATGGGTGTGGAGATTGAGAGGAAACCATCCTGCATCCTGGTGCATGGCAAAGGACTGCGGGGACTTAGTGCACCTGCTTCTACTTTAAATGTAGGAAACAGCGGAACAACCACGCGTCTGATCTCCGGAATTCTATCCGGGCAGAACTTTGCAACAACATTATCCGGAGATGCTTCTCTGAATTCCAGACCAATGAAACGTATTATGACACCTTTAAACAGCATGGGGGCTCACATCACCAGTCTGAATGATAACGGTTGTGCACCTCTCCGGATCGAACCGGGAGAATTGCACGGTATCCATTATCAGTCGCCGGTTGCATCCGCACAGGTAAAATCAGCCGTCCTTTTGGCCGGTCTTTATGCGGAGGGTCCGACTTCTGTCACAGAGCCAGCTCTTTCGCGCAACCATACAGAACTGATGTTACAGGGATTCGGTGCATGTGTTGCAACAGATCTTCATACAGACGGAACTGCAACTGCTCATGTAGAACCTTGTAAAGAGCTTTTCGGTCAGCAGATCTGCGTACCCGGAGATATCTCTTCTGCTGCTTACTTTATTGCTGCCGCACTTCTGGTTCCTGGCTCGGAGCTTCTGGTCAGAAATGTCGGGACCAACTTCACACGTGCCGGATTCTTAAAGGTCTGCAAAGATATGGGCGCCGACATTGAGACAGTCAGCCAGACTTTCGAAGGCGGGGAAGGACGTGCGGATCTTCTTGTACGTCACAGCCGCTTAAAAGGAACTGTGATCGAAGGTGATACCATCCCGACTCTGATCGATGAAATCCCGATGATTGCGGTCATGGCTGCTTTTGCCGAGGGTCAGACGGTGATCAAAGATGCTGCTGAATTAAAGGTGAAAGAAACGAACCGTATCGATACGGTTACTGCCGGATCAAAGGCTATGGGTGCTGATATCACACCGACGGATGATGGTATGATCATTGAGGGAACCGGCCATCTTGGCGGTGCTTCGATCCAGAGTTATCTGGATCACCGGATTGCAATGGCGTTCTCGATTGCCGGGCTCGCTGCTGACGGAGAAACACAGATTATAGACAGTCAGTGTGTGGATGTGTCCTATCCGGAATTTATGCGACATTAAATTTAATTGGGATTTAAGTTTATTAATCGTAGTTGGTCCTCTCGATCCTTGAAGAAAACAGTTAAAGTGGTTCTGGTTCAGGTTCCATGCTCTAAGAAAAACTAGAGAGCCAGAATCTCTAAAGCAAAGGAACT
>ENA-OQDC01001003-OQDC01001003.1-human-gut-metagenome-genome-assembly--contig:-NODE-1003-length-16344-cov-4.422211_pt1 | contig 16344 bp, 19 predicted proteins | sample MGYA00242770_ERZ504601 | MGnify/ENA primary metagenome ERZ504601 (study PRJEB26092, sample SAMD00036305) | human gut metagenome | host: Homo sapiens | study: EMG produced TPA metagenomics assembly of...
CTGCAATGCACAACGAAGCATTTGCAACATTAGGACTTGACTATGCATACTTAGCATTTGAAGTTGACAACAGCACATTAGAGGATGCAGTAAAAGGTCTTCGTGCATTAAAGATGGTTGGATCAAACGTATCTATGCCTAACAAAACAGTTGTAGGACAGTATTTAGATGAGTTATCTCCAGCTGCAAAAATGGCAGGAGCTGTTAACACGATCGTAAATGATAACGGAAAACTGATCGGACATATCACAGATGGTATCGGATACATGCAGTCATTAAAAGACAACGATATCGACGTGATCGGTAAAAAAATGACAATCGCTGGTGCTGGTGGAGCTGCTACAGCAATCGAAATCCAGGCTGCATTAGATGGTGTCAAAGAAATGTCAATCTTCAATATCAAAGATAAATTCTGGGCGAACGCTGAAGAAACAGTGAAAAAGATTCGTGAAAACACAGACTGTGTTGTAAATCTTTATGATCTTGATGACAAAGAAAAATTAAGAGAAGAGATCGCAGACAGCTACTTATTCGCACAGGCAACCGGTGTAGGAATGAAACCATTAGAAGGACAGTCTGTTGTTCCTGATGAAACATTCTTCCGCCCTGACCTGATCGTAACAGATACAGTTTACGCTCCAAGAGAGACAGAAACATTAAGACTTGCTAAGAAAGCTGGATGTAAGACAATGAACGGTCTTGGAATGATGTTATTCCAGGGAGACGCTGCTTTCCACTTATGGACAGGAAAACATATGCCAATTGACCATATGAAAGAAGTATTAGATATCAAATATGACTAGAGTTTAGTCATAACCATATAGCAAACGAGAGGAATTATAAAAATGGATAAAAAATACATACCAAGTGCCTTAGTTCTTTATCTGAACTATTTCATTCATGGAATCGGATGTTCCATCTTAAGTCAGCAGGTAGTAAAAGAAATGCTTGCAAGTCAGTGGGGATTAAAAGATGTTATGGCAGTAACATCCATTGCAGCAGCATTAGGACTGGGACGTTTGATCTCCCTTCCATTTGCAGGACCTTTATCTGACAAATTAGGACGTCGTTTATCAGTGATCATTGGATGTGCTTCATACGTTATCTTCTTAGTAGGAATCGCATTCTCACCAAACACAACAATTGCTTATGTAGCAGCCGTTCTTGGTGGTATCGCTAACTCATTCTTGGATACAGCAACATACCCAGCTGTAACTGAAATCATTTACAAATATACAGGTATTGCAACAATGGGAATCAAATTCTTTATTTCCGTTGCACAGTTATTAATGCCTTTCTTCTTAGGTGTTGTAGCAGGAACAAGCATGTCATACTTAATGCTTCCAGTCGTAGCAGGTGTATGCATCGGTATCCTTGGAATCTTAGCAATCTTTGCACCATTCCCAGCGGCATCTGAAAGTGGTAAATCAGAATCTTTCATCAGCAACTTAAAGAATGCGCATTTCTCTATCGAGAGTATTGCATTAATCCTGATCGGATTCACAAGTACAGCAACATTCCAGTTATGGTTAAACTGTGCTCAGACATTTGGTACTGAAATTGCGAAGATCCCATCTCAGAATGTATCTGTTATGCAGACATACTATTCTGCAGGTACAATGGTAGCATTATTCGTAACAAGTGCATTGATCACAAAATTCAAACAGGTTAGATTCTTGGTGATCTATCCAGCAATCTCTCTTGTAATGTTAGCATTAGTTTACATTATTAAGACACCTATGATCTGCTACGTTGGAGCATTCGTCATCGGATATGCAGCAGCAGGTGGAGTCCTTCAGATGGCTACAGCCGTTGTAAATGATCTGTTCCCTAAAATCAAAGGAACTATCACAAGTTTAGTTATGATCGCATCAAGCTTATGTAACTACACAATCTTAACAGCAGCTGCGAAGATGACATCTACAAGTGTAATCATGATGAATATCGTAATTACAGCAATCGGAATCTTATTAGCACTTTTCGTAAACGTACGTTATGGTGTATTATTAAAGAATGCAGAAGAAGCATCTAAAAATTAATTAGTATTGGTAACATGAACTCCCGAGGCTTTTGCTTCGGGAGAGCATTCAGACAATAGGAGGAAAATTGTCAATGAATACAGTAAAAGTAAGAAATATTGAAATCGGAAGCGGAGTTCCAAAAATTTGTGTACCTATCGTAGGTGTTACAAAAGATGAGATTATCGCAGAAGCGAAAACATTTGACAGCATCCCTGTAGACGTTGTTGAATGGCGTGTTGACTGGTTCGAAGGAGTGTTCGAATTCGATAAAGTAGAAGACGTATTAAAAGATTTAAGAGAAGCTTTAGGTGAAACACCAATCCTCTTCACATTCCGTACATCAAAAGAAGGTGGAGAAAAAGCAATCGAAGCCCAACCTTACAAAGAATTAAACATTGCGGCTGCAAAAACAGGATATGTTGATCTTGTAGATGTAGAAGCATTTACAGGCGACGAAATCGTAAAAGAGATTGTAGCAGCTGCTCATGAATGTGGAGTAAAAGTTGTTGCATCTAACCACGACTTTGACAAAACACCTGAAAAAGATGAAATCGTAAGAAGACTTTGCAAAATGCAGGAACTTGGTGCTGACATCCCTAAGATCGCAGTTATGCCAACTTGCAGACGTGACGTATTAACACTTCTTTGTGCAACAGAAGAAATGTATACAGATCATGCAGATCGTCCGATCATCACAATGTCTATGGCAGGAACAGGACTGATCAGCCGTCTTTGCGGTGAAGTGTTCGGATCTGCTTTAACATTTGGAGCAGCGAAGAAAGCATCTGCACCTGGACAGGCAGCAGTCAACGACTTAAATAATATGCTTCAGTTCCTTCATGAAAATCAGGGATTATAAGAACTGAATCTTTAAAAATTAAATGCAGAAGAGGAGAAGATTCTTGGTTATTCTTTTCCTCATTTTTTAAATACGTAAAAAATATTTGCTGAAATCCTATTTTTTCAGTATATATAGTAGAGCAAATTGTTAAAGTTTTGCCATAGTTTGTGAAAATAAAGACTTTTGTTATAGAAAGTAGAAAGAGGTGAATCATGCTAAAATGGCTTGATGAGAATCTGGAAGAATTTTTAATGGTAGCATTACTGATTGCAATGACAGTGATCATGGGAATCCAGGTATTTGCAAGATATGCACTTGGAGCTTCTCTCTCTTGGTCAGAGGAACTGACGAGATATTTATTTATCTGGTCAGGTTTTATCAACGTCAGCTATTGTACTAAGAAATGTATTTCCATTAAAATTGAACAGTTTGTAGCAATGTTCCCCAAGAAGAGGGAAGGCATTGTTTAAAGTGGTGAATCACACAATTGAACTTGCATTGTTTTTGTATTTGATTCCATTTGCAGTTCTTTACTTAAAGAGTGCATTTGAAAGTGGACAGGTAAGCCCTGCCTGTCAGATTCCAATGTATTATATTCAGGCAGCACCACTAGTTAGTTTTGTTTTAGTAGCATTTCGTATTATTCAGCGTTGGATCATTGAATTTAAGATTGTGATCCGTAAAGATGATAAAGAAAAGGGGGATAAATAAATGTCAGCAGCAGTCGTATTTTACTCTTCTTTATTGTCTGATCATTGCAATTCCGATTTCAATCGCCCTTGGGATCGTATCTGTACTTCCAGGAGCATTTGATCCATCATTTACAGCAAGCGGGACATTTGTCATTCGTTCTATGCTTGGAGGAATCGATAGTTTCCCATTGCTTGCAGTTCCAATGTTTGTATTATCTGGAATGATCATGGCAAAAGGAGGAATCTCTAAGAAGATTTTTGACGTTTTTGCGTTTTTTATTGGAAAATTAACAGCAGGAATGCCTTGTGCAGTGATTGTTACCTGCTTATTCTATGGAGCAATTTCAGGGTCAGCACCTGCAACCGTAGCAGCGGTAGGAAGTATGACAATCCCAATCTTAGTACGTTTAGGATATGATAAGTCATTTACAACGGCAATTGTAGCAGTAGCCGGTGGACTAGGGGTTATCATACCGCCTAGTATTCCGTTTATCATGTATGGTATGGCATCTGGAGAATCTGTAAGTGATCTGTTTATGGCGGGAGTTGTACCAGGATTACTAATTGGTGCTTTATTGATGGTTTATGCCATTTACTATTGTAAAAAACATGGAGAAGATAAGGAAAAGATTGCAGCAGAGATCGATCAGTTGCATGCGAAAGGATTTATCGGAGTATTTAAAGAAAGCTTTTTTGCAATCTTAAGTCCGGTTATTATCCTTGGATGTATTTATACTGGAGTTGCATCTCCAACAGAAGCAGCGGTTATTTCCGTATTTTATTCTTTAGTAGTCAGCTTATTTATTTATAAATCCATGAAATTTAAAGATATCTGGGGAATCATGGTAGAAGGTGTGAGAACTTATGCACCAATTCTGTTTATCTTAGCAGCATCCATTGCATTCTCAAGAGTATTAACTTTAATGCGTGTACCTCAGTCCATTAGTGCGTGGATCTTAAGTAACTTCCATAATAAAGTTGTGATCTTACTTGTGATCAATGTATTCTTACTAATCGTAGGAATGGTCATGGATACAACACCAGCGATCCTTATTTTAACACCGATCTTATTACCAATTGTCACAGCAATCGGTATGAATCCAATTCATTTTGGTGTTATGATGGTTGTAAACCTTGCCATCGGTTTCGTTACACCACCGATTGGAGTCAACTTATTTGTGGCATCATCCTTAACGGATATCCCGGTGATGAAGATTGCACAAAAAGCAATGCCTTTAATCGTTTGTTTCCTTGTAGCATTACTTCTGATCACATTTATTCCGCAGATCAGTCTGGCATTTTTATAAGGAGGTTTAGGATTTCATGAGAAAAATCATAAAAAGATCCGTTGTTGTTCTTCTTGCGGGAGTCTTATTATTCAGTTTATCTGGATGCAAGAAGAAACAGAGTAAAGATGAAGTACAAAGATATGCATGGCCGCTTGGAACTTCCAGTCCGGAAGATACAGTTACACAGTTATATGCAGAGAAATTTGCAAAAGAAGTTTCTAAATTAAGCCATGGGAAGATGAAGATTGAGGTTTATCCTAACAGTACACTTGGAGGAGACCGAGAACTTCTTGAAAGCTGTAAAGATGGAGATATCCCATTTGTTGTACAGAATACAGCACCACAGGTAACTTTTCTTCCAGATACAGCTGTATTTGACTTACCAAGTGCATTTACAACGATCAAACAGGCACGAGAAGCTGTAGATAATCCGATATTCTATAAGAAGATGGAGAAGGTATATCAGAAAGGTGGATATAAACTTCTTGGATATGCCGATCAGGGATTCCGTGTTATGTCTACAAACAAGAATGTTAAAAGTATTAAAGACTTCAAAGGACAGAAGATCCGTACAATGGAGAATAGTTACCATCTGAAGTTCTGGAAGACACTTGGAGCAAACCCAACACCAATGACATTCAGTGAAGTTTATATTGGACTTCAGCAGGGAACGATCGATGCACAGGAGAACCCTTACGAAGTTATTGTTTCCAGCAAATTATATGAACAGCAGGATTATGTCGTAGAGACAAACCATCTGCCACATTATATTTCACTGATCGTCAGTGATGAATTTTATAACAGTTTGTCAAAAGATCAGCAGAAGATCATTGATCAGGCATCACAGATAGCGAAGAAATATGCAAGAGAAGCATCTGATAAGAGAATTGCAGATCGTATCAAGATTATCAAAGATAGTGGTACAAAGATTGTGAAACTAGATGCAAAAACACAGAAAGAAGTGCGAGAAAAAGCACAGCCAGTTTATGATGCGATCCAGAAGAATATTTCAAAGGATATTTATAATGCATATTTAAGCGGTGTAGAAAAATAATTGTGTAAAAATAGGATGAATTCTAAGAAAGAAGCATGTAAGACGAAAGTACATGCTTCTTTTTGTATGCAAAAATATAGATTATTTCTTATATTTTTCTCGAAATTCAAGAGGAGAGATTCCATAGATTTTACGAAATTCATGACTGATATAATCGGCACTGATATGAAAATGTTCAGAAAGCAGCTTTAAAGTTATTTTTTTGTTATAATTTTCATTGATATAGATCAAAATATTCTGTGCGAAGGAAGAATCTTTTCTTCGATCAATGGCATATGAATCCCTGCTTTCATATGCGGCACAAGTCCAGCAGTCAAGAGGAGCATCCTTATCTGAAATCAGAGAATGGATCGTTCCTTTTTCTACGATCAAGATATCGCCTTTGGAGACATGATAAAAGTTTGTGTTAATGCTGAACGTTCCTTTGCCGCCTGCAATATAAATAAATTCTGTTTCATTTTTGTGAAGGTGGTATTGATAACTCCAGTTTGGATTATTGTAAGTATGGGACAGACGAGTGATCTTTGCATACTGATCATTTTCAAAAACGGGTGGTTTAGTCTGCTGTGGGTATTCTTCTAAAAACATAATAGGGTGAATGATAAATATAAGGTTGATTTAAAGGAGAAAAATTATGGCAGAGAGAATTACAGGACATACAGAATTGATCGGATTAATGGCTTATCCAATCAGACATTCAAGCTCACCTGCAATGCACAACGAAGCATTTGCAACATTAGGACTGGGACGTTTAATCTCACTTCCATTTGCAGGTCCATTATCTGATAAGTTAGGAAGACGTTTTTCTATAATTATCGGATGCGCCTCCTATGTAGTATTCTTAGTAGGAATCGCATTCTCACCAAACACAACAATTGCTTATATCGCAGCAGTTCTTGGTGGTATCGCAAACTCATTCTTAGATACAGCGACCTATCCTGCAGTAGCAGAGATTATCTATGAATATACAGGAATCGCAACGATGGGAATTAAGTTATTTATTTCTGTTGCACAGCTATTAATGCCTTTCTTCTTAGGCGTTGCGGCAGGTACAATGGTTGCATTATTTGTAACAAGTGTTTTGATTACAAAATTTAAATAGGTAAAATTCTTGGTGATCTATCCAGCAATCTCTCTTATAATGTTAGCATTAGTCTATATGATCAAGACACCGATGATCTGCTATATTGGAGCGTTTGTGCTGGGATATGCAGCAGCAGGTGGAGTCCTTCAGATGGCTACAGCCGTTGTAAATAATCTGTTCCCTAAGATCAAAGGTACAATTACAAGTTTGGTTATGATCGCATCAAGCTTATGTAACTACACAATCTTAACAGCAGCTGCGAAGATGACATCTACAAATGTTATTGTTATGAACATTGTAATTACTGCCATCGGTGTGTTACTAGCATTGTTTGTTAATTTAAGATATGATGTTTTATTAAAAAATACTGAAAATCAGTAAAGAATATAATTTGTGCATAGATTTTTAAGAATTTATGTACAGATTCTTTGCATTTCTATAGTTTCGTCTTGCCAATATCAAAAACGTATTATAAAATAAATAAGATAATATTAAAAAAGATATATAAAAAAGGAAGATAAATTATGTTTCAGAAATTCTATCCGTCCGAAGATATCAGAAGTACCTATGATATTGATTTCGAACGATATTACCAAGAAGGATACCGGGGAGTGATCTTCGATGTCGACAATACGTTAGTACCACACAATGCACCTGCGGATGAACGTGCAAAGAAATTGTTTAAAAGACTGGATGCGATCGGTATGCAGTACTGCTTTACAAGCAATAACAAAGAACCAAGAGTCAAAGCTTTCTGCGAAGCGGTTGGTGGAAAGCATTATGTATACAAGGCCAATAAGCCATCTGTGAAAGGCTATGAGACAGCAATGAAACTAATGGGAACGAATAAGAAGAATACATTCTTTGTAGGAGATCAGTTGTTTACCGATGTTTATGGAGCAAACAGAACAGGATTACATAGCATCTTAGTCACACCAATGAATCCAAAAGAAGAGATTCAGATCGTGTTAAAACGTTATCTTGAGAAGATTGTACTGTGGCAGTACCGTAAGAAAAAACATTAATTATATTTCATTTCAAAATAAAAAACACGAGTCAGTAAAATAAATACTGACTCGTGTTTTAATTTTAATTCTTATATTTTTTTATTTCTATCTGGATCTTAGATGAAATCCTGACGTTCTAATGCAACTAAGATGTCACGACCTTCTTTTACACCTTCAATGATACGACGTGTCTGAGCACTGTCACCGATGTTAAGAACTTCAACACCTTCATAGATGAAGTGGTTGTATAATTCCTGAAGAGAAGGAGTTGCAGACTGCATTCCAAGACATACAAATCCATAATCAAAGTCTAATTCAAGATCTTTATAGTCATGTTTTACAATAAAGCTATGTTCTTTTACTTCTAATAAAGAAGCGTTTGGATACTGAGTTACTTTATTTTTATTCATGAATTCAATAGAACCAGTCTTTGTGATAAAGTCAAGGTTTTCACCAAAGTGAGCTTTCTGCTCAACGATTGTTACATCAGCTTTTCTAGGAACAAAGAATTCAACAACGTCAAGTCCTACGTTACCACCACCGATAACAACAACTTTCTTTCCTGTTAAATCTTCAGGATAAGAATCTACATGATCTACAAGATCAAAAATTGTAGATACGTTTCCAGTTTCTAAGTTTTCCTTTAATCCAGGAATATTTGGAAGAAGTGGAACAGATCCTGTAGCATTTACAACGATATCTGGTTTGAAACCTTCAATGAATTCAATAGAAGCTTCTGTATTCTTGCAGATAAACAGATTTTTAAGTTTCATTGCACGACGTTCTAAATACTGTAGGGAAATATCCAAGACGCTGTTTGTTTGGCATCTTTCCTACACGGCGGGCAAGTCCTCCAAGTTCTCCGGATTTTCGATAAGAACTGTAGAACAGCCAACTTCAGCAGCTGTACAAGCAGCTTCAAGACCAGCAGTACCACCACCAACAACGACAACGTTGCAAGGTTTCTTTAATTTCTTATCTTTGTATAAGGAACCTGAAACAAGTGCAGGGTTAATGCTGCATCGAATAGGTTCATCACCTAAAGTTGCTGTACATCCATTGTTACAAGAAATACAACGATTGATATCATCTGTGTTACCAAACTGAACTTTGTTTACCCATTCAGGATCAGCAATCAGTCCACGTCCGATAGCGATCAGATCGGCTTCCTCATCTTCAAGAATACGATTTGCAACTTCTGGTTCACGGATATTACCGCTTGTCTGGCAAGGTTTACCAGTTTTTTCTTTAATGGCTTTTGACATATAAGATTTCCATCCATCTGGAAGGTAATCTGCGTCATACTGGTACTGAATAGAACATGTAAGTCCAGCAGAAACATCAAATACGTCAACATAATCTTTGAAATATTCAACAATCTCTAATGTATCATCTAATGTGTTACCATCTTCAGCAAGTTCATCAGCACTGATTCCTAAGAAGATAGGAATATTTTCACCAACTGTCTCACGAACAGCTTTTAATACTAATGTAGTGAAACGTGCACGATTCTCTTTAGAACCGCCGAATTCATCAGTACGATCATTTGTTGTTGGAGATAAGAACTGGTTTAATAAGTAACCATGTCCGGCCTGAATCTCAACAGCATCAAATCCTGCTGTAACTGCACGTTTTGCTGCTTCAGCAAATTTGTTAACGATTGTATAAATCTCATCGGTTGTTAATGCTCTTGGAATATCTCCACCAACTCTTGATGGGATATCAGATGCAGATACTGGCTGGATGTTTGTCATCTTACCATTCGCTGCAGATCCAGCATGGTTTAACAAAATGCTGACTTTAGACCCACAGTCATGAATGCTTTCGCATAATCTGTAAAGACCAGGAATGTAATTGTCATGGTCAATACGAAGCTGATAAGCACCGCTTGCACCCTGTGGTGAATAAACGCTTGCTGCTTCAATAGTGATCAGACCAGTTCCGCCTTTTGCACGCTGTTTATAATAATCAATGATTCTCTCATTTACTTCTCCGGTATGCTCAGCAAAATTTGTTCCAATGGGAGTCATGACAATACGATTTCTTAATGTCATAGATTTTACTGTGTACGGTTCAAATAATTTACGGAAATTCTTTGCTGCCATAATTATGATCCTCCAATTTGCTTAATAGTTTTCTAAAAATAATTATAGCAAGTAGATATATAAATGCAATGAAGAATATGGTATACTATCCATAAATAAATTTTATGAATTGAAAGGGAATAGATTATGAATTTGAATCATTTGTACTATTTTCGGGCATTAGCTAAGGAAGAACACTATACAAGAACCGCCGATATGTTGTCCATCACGCAGCCAAGTTTAAGTCATGCGATCTCATGTCTTGAGAGATGAATTAGGAGTGAAATTATTCGAAAAACAGGGGAGAAATGCAAAATTAACGAAATATGGAGCATTGTTTTTGCGTTATGTGGAGCAGTCCCTGGATATGTTGGATGAAGGAAAAAGGGTGGTAACAGAAACATCAGGAACCAGCGGTGGATTTATTGATATGGGGTATATCTTTACTTTGGGAAGTCATTTTATTCCAAATCTGATCAAAGGTTATCTGAAAGAAAAGGGTAAGAATCATATTCATTTTTCATTTGGACAGGGAACGACGAAGAAAATCGTGGAAGAATTAAAAGATGGGAAATATGATCTTGCATTTTCTTCTTATGTGGAAGGGGAAGATGAACTTGAATTTATTCCGGTTGGTCAGGAAGAACTGGTTTTGATCACACCAAAGGACCATCCATTGGCTCAAAAGGAAGAAATCGATCTTCTGGATACAGTTGAATATGATTACGTATATTTTACAAAGAACAGTGGATTAAGGCCAGTGATCGACAGTTGTTTTTCAAGGATTAAAAGACAACCAACGATCGCATATGAAGGGGAAGAAGATTCTTCTGTTGCAGGGCTTGTTGCAGCAGGATTTGGAATTGCGATCGTTCCAAAGATTCCGCTTCTTGATACAATGGATGTGTGTGTTCGTCCGATCATATCACCAGAGATCGAACGATATATAATATCTTGTACTAAAAAAAGAAAAATATCTGACACCGGTTGTGAAAGATTTTATTTCATTTATCACAGATCAAAGTGAATTTGCCTAAATTATAGAGGCAATGAATTGAAAAAATATAGGAATGTATGATATACTGAACAAGACCACACTTCATTATCTGAGAAGTATGGGGACATTTAGTATAGAAAAGGAAAGAACAAGAAGATGAGTCAGTTAGAAGAGATTAGAGAGAGATTAGATCTGTGTGATAAGAAGATTGTCTCTGTATTAGAAGAGAGAATGGATATCATCAAAGAGATCATGGTCTACAAGAAAGAGAATGGATTGCCAATCCTTCAGCCAGAACAGGAAAAGAGACAGCGTAAGATGCTACTCACACATGTGGATGAGAATACCTATAAGGATGAGATTCTTGATATATTTACTTATATTGTAGAAAACAGCAGAAGAATTCAGGCAAAGACATTATTTACACATAACATCTTATTGATCGGATTTATGGGAGCAGGTAAGAGTACTGTTTCTACATATCTAAGTAAGATCCTTGCATCTCCACAGGTAGAGATGGATGAAGAGATCGTGAAGAAAGAAGGAATGTCTATCAATAAGATTTTTGAAGAATATGGAGAGACATATTTCAGAAACTGTGAGACAAACCTTTTGATTGAGCTTCAGAAGAAGAATAACCAGATCATCTCCTGTGGTGGTGGAGTTGCGCTTCGTGATGAGAACGTTGCTGAGATGAAGAAGAATGGAAAGGTTGTTTTATTAACAGCATCACCAGAAGTAATCTTAGAGCGTGTTAAGGACAGCGATGACAGACCATTATTGCGTGGTAATAAGAATACAGAATTCATTTCTAATATGATGGAACAGCGTCGTCCAAAGTATGAAGCAGCTGCAGATGTTGTAGTAAATACAGATTATAAGACAGTAGAAGAGATTGCTGAAGAGATCGTCGTAAAGCTAACAAGAGGCGATAACTAAAAAACATATATATTATTTTCAAGATCAGATGATCAGATGGAGGAAGAAGCAATGCATGGATTTACTCAGTACACACCAACAAGGATTATTTTTGGTAAAGCGACTCAGAAACAGGCAGGAGAGCTTGCTAAGAGATTTGGAGCAACCAAAGTATTTGTTGTATATGGTGGAGGAAGTGTTGTAAGAAGCGGATTATTAGATCAGGTTACAGCATCATTACAGGAAGCTGGGCTTGATTATATGACGATCGGAGGAGTAAAACCGAATCCGAGACTGTCATTTGCAAGAGAGGCAGTAAAGAAATCCATTGAGTTTGGAACAGATTTTGTATTGGCAGTCGGAGGCGGAAGCGTGATTGATACTTCAAAGGCTGTTGCACATGGAACCGCCAATCCAGAGACAGATATCTGGGAATTCTGGTCTAAGAAGCAGACGGTTACGAAATCTCTTCCAGTCGGAGTTGTACTTACACTGGCGGCAGCCGGAAGTGAGACAAGTGATTCAGCAGTTCTTACGAATGAGGATACTAAGATCAAACGAGGACTTTCTACAGATTTTAATCGTCCGGCATTTGCGATCATGAATCCTGAACTTACATACACATTACCAAAATATCAGGTTGGATGTGGGGTTGTAGACATTATGATGCATACATTGGATCGTTATTTTACTCAGACAGAGAATAACGAATTGACAGATGAGATCGCAGAAGGACTGCTTCGTACTGTGATCAGGAATGGCGCTGTTGCGATCAAAGATTCTCATGATTACAATGCGATGAGTGAGATCATGTGGGCAGGAAGCCTTTCACATAACGGAATCACAGGTCTTGGAGCTGAGAAAGATTTTGCAGTTCATCAGTTAGGACATGAATTAAGTGCGAAGTTTGACATTGCACATGGAGCAAGTTTATCTACTGTGTGGGGCGCTTGGGCAGCTTATGTATATGATGCGAAACCAGCAAGATTTGCCCAGTATGCAAGAAGAGTCTGGAATGTTGAAGAAGCAGACGATGTGAAAGCAGCTCAGGAAGGAATCAAGAAAACAGTCGCATATTTTGCATCACTTGATATGCCGACAAGTTTCAGCGAAGCAACAGAGATCGGCTTAAAAACAGACGAAGAAGTGAAGAAAATGGCGCATGGATGTTCTTATGAAGGAACCAGAACGATTGGATCATTTAAGGTCTGTGATGAGAATGATATATACGAAATCTATAAATTAGCAAATAAATAGTTGATTCAACTATAGATTTAAGATAAAATAAGAAAAGATATAATTTAAGGAGGACAATTATAATATGGTTACAGCAGGAGATTTTAAGAATGGATTAACAATTCAGTTCGAGAATAACATCTACCAGATCATCGAATTCCAGCATGTAAAACCTGGAAAAGGAGCAGCGTTTGTACGTTGTAAATTAAAAAATAATCAAGAACGGTGGAGTTGTTGAAAAAACATTCCGTCCAACAGAGAAATTTGAAAACGCTCATATCGAACGTAAGAGATGCAGTATCTGTACAATGATGGAGAATTATTCTATTTCATGGATAACGAAACATTTGATCAGATCGCATTAGGACCAGATGTTATCGGAGATTCTTTAAAATTCGTAAAAGAGAATGAGAACGTTACAATCGTTTCTCACGCAGGAAATGCATTCCAGGTTGAACCACCTATTTCTGTAGAATTACTTGTTACAGAATGTGAACCAGGAGAAAAAGGAAACACAGCACAGGGTGCTACAAAACCATGTATCGTTGAAACAGGTGCGCAGGTAATGGTACCATTATTCGTTAACGAAGGTGATACGTTAAAGATCGATACAAGAACTGGAGAATATTCTTCAAGAGTATAATCTTGTTATGAAAGATAAGAATCGAGGAATTTTATGCATCATACTGTCATCTTGTTCTTTTGCCCTAATGGCAATGTTTTTAAAGATGGCTGGGGATCTTCCATCGATTGAGAAGAGTTTTTTCCGTAATTTAGTTGCATCAGTCATCGCATTTGTGATGCTTATTCGCAGTAAGGAAAAGATTCAGATTCAGAAAAGAAATTTGCATTGGTTTATTCTAAGGTCCCTTTTTGGGACCTTAGGTATTTTCTGCAACTTTTATGCGGTAGATCACCTGATGCTTTCAGATGCTTCCAGTCTGAATAAGTTATCGCCATTTTTTGTTATCGTATTTTCTTATTTAGTACTGAAAGAGAAGATTACACCGACACAGTGTGCCTGCGTTATTGCAGCATTTGTCGGAAGCTTATTTATTGTGAAACCAAGTTTTGCGACTGGAGTAACACCAGCAGCGGTCATTGGTTTTGCCGGAGGAATGTGTGCAGGTTTTGCATACACCTGTGTAAGAAAACTAGGACTTCGAGGAGAGAAAGGTCCAATGATCGTATTTTTCTTCTCAACATTTTCCATGCTTGCATGTGTTCCATATCTGATCGTTGATTTTCATCCAATCTCTACACAGCAGATGATCTTCCTGTTATTGACAGGACTTGCGGCAGCAGGTGGACAGTTCGGTATCACAGCAGCTTATACTTATGCACCAGCAAGAGAGATTTCTGTTTATGATTACACACAGATCATGTTTTCGGCAGTTCTTGGATTTTTGTTCTTTGGACAGCTTCCAGATTTGTTGAGCTTTATCGGATATTGTGTGATCGTTGCAGCAGGAGTGATTATGTTTCTTTATAACAAGAGACGTGGAGGAAATTAGATGAAATTCATATCATGGAATGTCAATGGAATCAGAGCATGTGTGAAGAAAGGATTTTTAGATTTTTTCAATGAGGCAGATGCTGATATTTTCTGTATTCAGGAAAGTAAGATGCAGGAAGGACAACTTGATCTTGAGCTTCCAGGATACCATCAGTACTGGAATTATGCAGTGAAGAAGGGATATTCAGGAACAGGTATATTTACAAAAGAAGAACCGCTAAGCGTTTCCTATGGTCTAGGAATCGAAGAGCATGATCAGGAAGGACGTGTGATCACACTGGAGTTTGAAAATTATTACTTTATTACAGTGTATACACCAAATTCACAAAGTGGGTTGGCAAGGCTTTCTTATCGTATGAAGTGGGAAGAGGATTTTCTTGCTTATCTGAAGAAGTTAGAGGAGACAAAGCCTGTGATCTTTTGTGGAGATCTTAATGTTGCCCATACAGAGATCGATCTTAAGAATCCAAAAACAAACCGCAAAAATGCTGGTTTCACAGATGAAGAACGAGAGAAGATGAGTTCACTGCTTGACAATGGATTTATCGATACCTTTCGTTATTTATATCCAGACCAGACAGGAATCTATTCCTGGTGGTCTTACCGTTTCAATGCGAGAAAGAATAACGCAGGGTGGCGTATCGACTATTTCATTGTATCAGAGTGCTTAAAAGAGCGAATCAGTGATGCAAAGATCTTAACAGATGTGATGGGATCAGATCACTGTCCGATTGAATTGGATTTCAAATGATTAAGTAAGGAATCTATATGTTGTGTCGGACTCGATAAAATTACCGACCGTGGATTGAAACAAATAATAAGAACAGAAAGAGGTAAGTCAGATGGTAGAATTAACAAACAAAGAATTCTTTCAGGATTTAGATCAGACAATTGCAACAGAATTATTTGAACAGACAACTTATCCATGGGAGATTCTTCCCTTGATCAAAGATTTTGTGCTGAAAGTTGGACCAACATTATCGGCAGATGAATATGATCAGGTGGAAGAAGACGTATGGATCGCCAAAAGTGCAACAATTGCTAAGACAGCAACGATCAATGGGCCAGCGATCATCGGACCAGATACAGAAGTGCGCCCAGGAGCATTTATCAGAGGAAATGCATTGATCGGTGCAGGCTGTGTGGTAGGAAATTCTACAGAGATCAAGAATGATATTTTGTTTAATAATGTTCAGGTACCTCATTATAATTATGTTGGGGATTCTATTTTAGGATATAAATCTCATATGGGAGCAGGATCTATCACATCGAATGTAAAATCTGACAAGACAAACGTTGTGATCAAAAACGGAGAAGAAAAGATTGAGACTGGAAGAAAGAAGATCGGTGCGATCTTAAGTTCTCGTGTAGAAGTAGGATGCGGAACTATCTTGAATCCAGGATCAGTGGTTGGGTCATGATACCAATATTTATCCATTATCTATGGTACGTGGATGTATCGCACCAAACAGCATCTATAGAACGCAGGAGAGATCGCTCAAAAAACGATAGGACCTGTAATGGAGGGAAACCAATATGAAAGGTGCAAAATATATACTAACAGCAGCGGATGATTCGCAATGAGCAGCGTGATGTGACGGGAAT
>ENA-OQDC01001004-OQDC01001004.1-human-gut-metagenome-genome-assembly--contig:-NODE-1004-length-16339-cov-2.434925_pt1 | contig 16339 bp, 19 predicted proteins | sample MGYA00242770_ERZ504601 | MGnify/ENA primary metagenome ERZ504601 (study PRJEB26092, sample SAMD00036305) | human gut metagenome | host: Homo sapiens | study: EMG produced TPA metagenomics assembly of...
ACAAAGCTTCCACGGAGTATAGCCCGTCACCTCCATGATAAGAACAAACGGTTTATAAAGCTTACAAAGTTCAACCGTATCTTTTGGAGACTCCGTACGGACTACATCAATCTCATAATCCGATTTTTTGAAGGCAGTCGCTACGGAATCCGCAAACAGAAAATTCTGCATATCAACCACTATTTTTCGCATCGAATCCATCCTCCTTTCTTTCAGCGATATATCCGATGTGTCTGCTATATTTCTTTTTTCTTTAGTCTAACAGAGAAAAATAGCTCTGTCTGTCCTCAATAAATGTGGACAAATAAGCATTTTACACAAAAAAATCGCTCTACCTAATAAAAAGCAGAGCAATTTTCACATCTAAATCCTATTTTATTTTCTTCTTATACGTCGAGCTGACTGCTCGGTACGACCAAGCGTTTGCTTACCGCCGCAACCATCAGGCGATTGCGGTTTGTGTATCCTGTTTTCTCTAACATCCGGTTGATATAGGTACGAACCGATGATTCTGCCACATGAAGCTTAGCCGCAATCTCGGCATTCGTCTTCCCTTCACACAACAAACGTAAGGTTTCCATTTCCTGATCGGAAAGGTCACAGGAAAGTGCTTTTCCAAGCTGCACAGCCGGCACCTTGTCCGGCCAGAAATTTTTACCTGCAAGTGTCCCTTCGATCACGCTAATAAGATCACCGGAAGGAGAATCCTTATACCAGAAGCTGTCCGCTCCTATTTTCCTTGCACGATCCAAAAATCGTCCTTCTAACATGGAGGTCACCATTACGATCTTGATCCGTGGATAGTATTTTTTTGATTGCTTCAGCCGCATCTAATCCATCCGAATCATTTTCTGTACAAATATCCATCACCACCAGGTCAATATGCCCCTCACCACATCTCTGCAATGCTGCATCTGCCCGGGTCAGGGCAGATGCCACTTCACATTCTGTGCTTTTTTCCTATGCAAGAGCACAAATACTTACGGGCAAGCATCTGATCTTCAACAATTAGTATTTTTTTTCACTTTCATTCCTCCCTAACGTGTTAAATTCTTAGGAATTTCTATTACCAAAGCAAACTTCCGGAAAACTCTGTACGAGCATCCTTCCGCCTTCCGTTTTCAATCCGGTGACGCAGATTGGTAAGTCCTCCACCTTCCCGGATTTCTCTTTCCGGAGGCTGTCCGTTATTATAGATCATCACGGTATAGCCGGTTTCATTTTCAAAAACATTTGCCTCCAGTTCTGTCGCTCTCGCATATTGAAGGGCATTATTCAGACATACCTGCATAGCAGCATACATCATCTCTGCTGCTTTTCTCGGTGGTTCCTTTCCTTCTATCTGCACAAGGACACCACTGCTTCTTGCACTGGCAAACAATTTCTCTTTTTCTGATAAATGTTCGACCTCCCGAAAAACAATATTCTTCTCCCATTCCCGCAGAACTGTTTCCACATCGATCCCGCCGAAATCTCCAGAAAGATACTGCTTCATTACAATAATACTGGCTGCAAGATTATCATGCATAGCAGATTTTGCCGTCAAAAGTTCTTTCTCCCGGGCAATCTTCTCCACATTTTCAGATAACCTTTGCAGATGTTCTTCATCCTCGGCAAGCCTCTTATTTTCCTCAAAAAGCAGTCCGAGCACATGGCACAATTCCGTAACATCCGCAGCTGTAAGCTGGATATAGGTTTCTCCATATCGATCCGTTACTTCTGTTTTCTCAAACTGCCATATGGTATTATCCGGAAAGCGATAGGTACCCTCCATATTCGAAAGCTGCAGAATTCCTTCCGGGGGGGTCGCAAGTGCCCGCTCAACTTCACCGAGATACTGCATATCACTTTCAAATAAATAATGACTCAGACGATACATCTGCCTGTTGCAAAGAACAATACTTCCTCTGCTGTCAAAAAAGCAGATCGCCGTAGGAAGCTGGTCAAATCCTTCCTTGATACGATTAAACCCAAAGCGCCTCAACCTACGCATTATCCTCTCCTTCTATTGCTGTACGTATCAGCCACAATCCATCCTCCCTGTCGGCCGTTACCTCAGAAGAGATAATTGGGGACAAATCAGCCGCGCATTCTACAGACAGATTCATCTCCTGATCGGACACAGAAATAAACAGCGAATGCAGCTCATTTATCGTCATTTCCGTTACCGTTTTTTAGCAGTTCGAACAAACGCACAACCTCTTTTGATGCTATCGGTTTTGTGGTTAAATAGACCGCACCACATTCAATTTTGCAGGAATTCATTGCACGTACCAGTTCATCGATCGTCAGCCTGAGTTCCTGCTGTGGAAGCTTTTCGTATTCCTGAGAAAGAAAATACAGATTCGCACTTCGCTTGATATAAGTACCGAGCAACAGAATCTCTTTCATACACGCCTGCATTACCTCAGGCTTTGCATTCTTACACTGTTCAAGAAGTTCCTTTATCCTCCTCGCCTGGGTTTTGTGTTTTTCTTCCAGTTCATCATAAATACGGTTCTTTTCCGTTAGTTCGTATAGCTCCTTCTGCACAAGATAAGCATCCTTTAATTTCTTTTTGTTACTCTCTCTTTTTCTTTTATTCTCATCAAGCTGCTTGCGAAGCTTGGTAAGGTGCTGCAAGTTATCTCCCCAGATGACAAAACCATCTTTAATCGGTGCCGAAGAGATGCGCATTCCATCCGGATAAACGATACTCTCCCCATCTTTTGGACATACCATATCCTCTCCTGCTGTGCGGGAACGAAGCAAAATCCGCCCATTTTGATCTGCAATGCAGGAGGCAAGCGTTGTCGCCTCATATAACTCGACATACCCTGTGTTTGACTGTATCATACGGCAATGGATACAGCTTTCGTATATTGCAGCATAAAAGAGACAAAACATTACATTCATATCTCCAAAACATCACGGATGACCTGAAATCCCAAAAGATAAAGTGCTCCATACAAGAGCATCACGCAGCTCAAAACAAAAGGCATCATTCTCCGCTTTCCAATACTTGGAAGCCTTGTTTTTTTCAGCAGCTGAAATACTGAAAAAAATACACAGCCTATCATCCATCCAACACTCACAAAATAAAGCGGACGATGGAAAAAGACTTTGTTATCCGGCACCCCAGGAATTCCGCTCGCAACGAAAATACTTGCTGGTGGAAATCATTTGTGATAACAGCCAGAAACAATGCTGTCGGAATCAGCGATAACAACCAGCTTTTTCTGGAAAGCTGATAATCTTCGGATTTTCCCAGAAAAATTGCAGTATATGCACCAAGCAGCGGAATAAAAAGAATCGGCAGGTAATAAAGATACCACAAATAACGTGCCACGGTCAGATCTGTAACCACCTCATATTTCAAAGTACGCAAAGTCAACCAGATAAGCATCAGAACATCCATCAAGCGAAGACAGTGCAGCACCGGTTTCTGAATAATCCGCTGATCCAGAGAATACCCCCACAAGACAAATAATAATAAATACAATGCGGCACGCACATAGCTTGGACAGTTCCCTCCTATATCAAACCATGCCAGCAGCCGGCAGGAATATGCTGCTATGATTATCGCAAAAACAAAAAACATCAAATAAAGCTGTCTGGTGTTCCTTTTCACGAGTTCCTCCCTCTTGCCCGGCTCATCACCTCCGGGCATTTTTATCACCTATAGTATAGTATAAGCTTCCTTTTGGCGCAACTGCTTCCCCCGGATTAAAAAATAAAAGTATCGCCCATATCCCTTGATACCGTCAATGCAAAAATTACATCTCCTCCCCTTCAGGACACCATACCACCGAGCATTCCGCCTGCCCCACAGAGGATCCAGGCGATCATCATCTGCATTCCACCCTGCACGCTCCGGTAGATCCCTGCTGAAATTGCAAGCAGTAGCAGAAAATAGAGCATTCCAAGCATAAATCCCCTCAGGAATTTCCTTGTCTTCCCCATTTTTCCCATGGCAAATCCACCGGCAAATGTGGAAATTATGTAAACCGCAAGGATCCCGATCCGGACTGTTTTCTCGCTTAAGTCAAACTTATACAGCCCAAAGGACAGCCCGAGCAGCATCAACATCGTAAGAAAGTAAGAAAGCATCAGTGCTTTCACAAGTCTTGTAAAACAGATATTTCCAAACAGCTTTTTTTCCATAAGAACCCCTCCTGTCCTTTTATACTATGAGAGATTCTTATGAAATATTCCTTTACTGTTCCATTTCTGTCGTCCCAGAAATCCTGCTGCGCAGAGTATCATCTTCTGTTCCAACTCACCGGGGTTTTTTTCCTGCCGTCCTTTTGCCAGGATCACTGACAGAACCGATCGCATCTCCGGCGCAGATGATCGGACTTTACCACCTGCCATTTCAGTTCTGCATTCTGTCCCGACACGATGACCGTGAACTTCCGATCCATAGAGGATGCCAGAAACTGCTCCCTTCTTGCGATCACTTCCGCAAGCTGTCTTGTGATCAGCTGTTCCTGAAATTCTTTCTTCCCCGGTCCTGCTGCTGCGATCACCTGATCTGTAATCTGTGATACACACCAGATATCCAAGCGTCTGTGCCAGACTTTCCGCATATTGGTCTGCAAAATTTCCCATTTCCCCAAGCGGTGAGTATTTTTTGAGAATGATTTCTCCTTCCCGGTCGGTGAAAATTTCAAGTGCATCACCCTCACGGATACGTAGCGTGCGCCTGATTTCCTTCGGAACGACAATTCTGCCAAGATCATCGATCCGGCGGACAATTCCTGTAGCTTTCATATTGATTCTATTCCTCCTGTGTTCCACATATTTTCCATATTTTATTCGATATGGGTAGTATGTGGAAAAACGCAGAATTTTATTACTCCGTATCCCTGAAATCTTTATTTATAATATCTTTCTTCGATCATATCCAGAAAATCCCGGTTTAAATAGTCTTCCATCTTTTTAAATGTTTCTTCGTTGCGGATCAGTCTTCCCGGCTCCTGATATTCTACCCACGCCATTGCACACCATGTAATTCCCCTGAGACACGTGATCGGAATAAAAATGTTCAGACGTTCTTCGATTCCACTCACATCAAATCTGCCATTTACCGCCTGGATATATTTTCTTGTAAAATCAGCCATCTCTTCTTCTGTCAGAATCAAATCTGTTTTCCAGAAAGTTGTCGTTGGTGCAAGGAAATGCCCCAGATCCTGAACCGGATCACCATAAAGCGGCTTTTCCCAGTCAACCAGATAATTGTCTTTTCCTGCGCCATTCATCAGGAAATTTCCTGAATTCAGCTCTGTGTTAATACAGCATCTGTATCCACTATAATCCCGGATCTCATTGATCTTCTCCTGTCCCAGCTCCAGAAGACGCCGGATCTGTACTTTTTTCTTTTCTTCTCCCAGATCAGACTCGTAGTATGTCTGCACCATCTGATTACATTCATCCAGAATCGCCTGCAGTGGATTCGATGGCGATATCAGTCCATCCGTTTCTTTTACCGGAACACTGTGGATATCCGCAAGACATTCTGCCGCTTCCATCAGATTCTTCCGATAATCCAGTGCACTCCCTTCCAGAAACTCCATAACCATCACACCATACGGCAGTTCCTTCTTACTTCCATCTACGAAAACCGGCACTGGCGTCCGTCCTGAATCCGCCAGAAGCTCCAATGCATGATATTCGTATTCAATCTGATTTTCCAGATGCATCTGGCTTCCTGTATTGACACGAAGCACCAGTTTCTTTCCGGTCAGTGGGTGTACGAACCAGTAGTTGATATTATATTCGCCCTGTGCCAGTGGCTGATAGGCAATCTGAATTTCCTTCTGCTCTTCTTTCCCGATCCCGATTCCTTCCAGATAATGTTCTGTCTGTACATATTCTTTTAATCCCTGAATTCTTTCCATCTTATTCTCCCAGCCTTCCCCACTTTTTATCTTTTTCACTCATTCTGTATGGCACATCAAGCTCTGGCCATGCAACGTTGATCGTCGGATCGTTCCAGGCAATCCCGCCCTCATCATCCGGATGATAAAAATCCGTACATTTGTAGCAGAATTCTGCCTGGTCGCTCAGCACCAGAAAATCCATGCGCAAATCCTTCCGGAATGTAAAACTGCTTTTTATTCTCTTCCGACAGTTCAATTCCATACCATTTTCCATAGGTGGCACTTCCTTTCCGGATATCCACCGCCACATCAAATACGGTTCCCCGGATCACCCGGACTAGCTTTCCCTGCGGATATCTCTTCTGAAAATGAAGTCCTCTCAACACTGCTTTTCCAGAACCAGACTGATTATCCTGTACGAACTTCATCGTAAGTCCGGCTTCCTCCATATCCTTCTGATTATAAGTTTCCATAAAATATCCACGCTGATCACCATGCACCGACGGTTCGATCACGCAGAGTCCTTCGATTCCACCTGCATTTTTTTCCTACCTTTATCTGTCCCATTTTCCTTTTATCCTTTTCTCTCTGCAAGAACTTCCTGCAAATATTTCTCCAGCGCATTCTTCCAGACCGGCAGTGGCTGAAATCCTTCTTCACAGATCCTTTTTCTGTCAAGTCTGCTGTTAAACGGTCTTGCTGCTTTTGAAATTCCGTATTCTGCTGTCGTAACCGGAATCACTTTTACATCTGCATATTCTTTTTCACCAAGCTTCACAGCCTGTGCGAAGATTTCTTTTGCAAAATCATACCAGCTGACATATTCTCCTTCATTAGTCACATGATAGATCCCATATCGCTTTGTCATCGACAGATTTGCAAGAAATTTTGCAAGATCTGCTGTGTAAGTCGGCGTTCCAATCTGATCACATACCACTCGAAGTTCTTTCCGTCTTTTCCCCTGCTCCAGCATGGTCTTCACGAAATTATTCCCGTTTTTCCCGAATACCCAGGCGATCCGCACAATAAAATACTCTTTCAGTTCTGCTTTCACTGCCTGTTCACCCTGTAATTTCGTTTCACCGTATCGGTTCAGCGGCGAAAACTCCTCACAATCCGGTTCCCACGGTCTGCTCCCCTGTCCACCAAACACATAGTCTGTACTGATATAAACCATTTTAGCATGAATTTTCTGGCAGGCGGATGCAAGATTTGCTGTGCCCTTTCCATTAACTTCCCATACTTTTTCATAGTTTTCCGGCTCTTCTGCCGCATCCACCGCCGTCCACGCCGCACAGTGGATCACAATATCCGGTCTGAGCTTTTTCATTACTGCCTCGACTTCGTTTCTGTCTGTGATATCCATCTTCACATAACGACCTGTTGTTTTTCTCTTTTTGCTGCCGCTTCCCGTCACTTCATATCCCCGGTTTTCCAGTTCACGTACAACATCCTTTCCAAGCTGCCCGGCAGCACCCGTCACCAAAAACTTTAGCATTTTATTTTCATTTCCTTTTCTACGATCGGTCTCCACCACTCCTGATGATTCAGATACCAGTTGATTGTTTTCTTAATTCCTTCTGCAAAAGAAGTTTCCGGAAGCCAGCCAAGCTCTCTGTGGATCTTTGACGGATCGATTGCATATCTTCTGTCATGCCCTTTCCGATCCTCCACATAAGTAATCAGCTCTTCCGGCTTTCCAAGCTCCCTGCAGATCAGCTTCACAATATCAATATTCTTCATCTCGTTATGCCCGCCGACATTGTAAATTTCCCCTTCTTTTCCGTGACGCAGGATCAGATCGATCGCCCGGCAGTGATCCTTTACATAAAGCCAGTCACGGACATTTTTCCCATCACCATAGACCGGAAGCGGCCGGTCATGAAGCGCTTCGACGATCATCAGCGGAATCAGCTTTTCCGGCAGATGATATGGTCCATAGTTGTTGGAACAACGGCTGATTGTAACCGGAAGTCCATACGTTCTGTGATAGGACTGTACCAGAAGATCTGCCGCTGCCTTGGATGCACTGTACGGACTGCTCGTATGGATCGGCGTCTCTTCTGTAAAAAACAGATCCGGCCGTTCAAGCGGAAGATCCCCATACACCTCATCCGTAGAAACCTGATGATAACGCCAGATTCCATATTTCCGGCACGCATCCATCAACACTGCCGTTCCCTTTATATTGGTATCCAGAAAGACTTCCGGATTTTCAATCGACCGGTCCACATGACTTTCCGCTGCAAAGTTAACTACTATATCCGGGTGTTCTTCCTCAAACAGCCGGTATACAGTCACCCGATCCGTCACAGATGCTTTCACAAAACGGAACGCTGGATTTTTCATTGCTACTTCCAGGGTTGACATATGCCCTGCATAAGTCAGTGCATCCAGACAGATGATTTGATCCTCCGAATGCTTTTCCATCATATAATAAATAAAGTTGCTGCCAATAAATCCGGCGCCGCCGGTAACAATGATTTTCATAAACTCTCTCCCCTGTCTAAAACAGATTCTCCCTGAACTTTCCTTCTGCTACGTCATGCAAATATTGTCCATACTGATTCTGTCTGTATTTTTCACAGACTTCCAGCAGTGCGTTTCTGGAAATCCAGCCATTCATATAGGCAATTTCTTCCAGACATCCAATTTTCCGGTGCTGATGAATCTCTACCGTCTTCACAAAATTGGTCGCATCTGTCAGACTCTCATGGGTGCCCGCATCCAGCCAGGTAAAGCCCTGACCCAGAAGCTCTACCCGAAGTCTTCCCTGTTCCAGATAGATCCGGTTAAGATCCGTGATCTCCAGCTCCCCGCGTCTGCTTGGCTTTAACTGTCCTGCATAATCGCTCACCCGGTTATCATAAAAATACAGACCTGTCACACAGTAATTACTTTTCGGATGTCGGGTTTTTCCTCAATGGAAACCGCCTTGCCCTTTTCATCAAATTCCACGATACCAAACCGTTCCGGATCATCCACATAATATCCAAATATGGTTGCACCGTCTCCTCTCTCCGCTGCTTTTACCGCTCTAAAAGACGTTTCTTAAGCCCATGCCCGGCAAACAAATTATCCCCCAGGATCATTGCCGCCGCATCATTGCCAATAAATTCTTTTCCTATTATGAACGCCTGCGCAAGACCTTCCGGTCTTTCCTGCACCGCATAGGTTAATTCGATGCCGAACTGATGCCCGTCCCCGAAAAGTTCTTCAAATCTTGGTGTATCCTGTGGTGTACTGATGATCAGGATCTCCCGAATTCCTGCACTCATAAGAACTGACAACGGATAGTAGATCATCGGCTTGTCATACACAGGTAAAAGCTGCTTGGATGTCACCATCGTAAGTGGATAGAGCCGGGTTCCTGATCCGCCTGCCAAAATAATTCCTTTCATTTTCATATCCCCGTTTTTCATTTTTATCATTTTTATTCTACCACGAAACAGCAGTTAGTTTAATAAAATCTCTCAATTATACCTATAGATTTTATCTATTTCATTTTTATATATAGATTAAAACAATTATGAAATTTTTGTGAAAAACTGTTACAATGTAATCGTAACCTAATTTTGAGAGTAAGGAGGAAAAATGAAAAGTAAAATTATTACCAGTATTTCTGTTCTTTCGCATTACTTGCGAACGGCTCTCTGACAGCTTTTGCAACTGATTCAAGTGTTGATACCGTTACAGAAAGCGATGCACAGACTACTGTTTCTGAAGATCAAGAGAATCCAGAAAGAAACTACTCAGGAAGAAGTTTCTGAAGACGAAGCAGTTCCAGCTGATGAATCTGATGCTATCACAGATTTCGAAACTGCATATAAAGCATATACTTTTGGTGCAAATGTAAGCGGCCCAGATGCTATTTCAGCCGATAAAAATACCGTTGCTGTTTTAGACGTTCGTTCTTCTGCAAACTATGAGATTTCTCACTTAGAGGGTTCTTTCTCAACACCTGTATTTAATGAGGGTGGCAGTATCATCCAAACTTCTGAAGATGCTACTGCAAAAGCTTTCACAGAAACTGTAACTAATAACGCAAATTTCCAGAACAAAGAGCTTTACCTTCTTTGCAACAGTGGTGCAAGAGGGGCTCGTGCTGCTGCTGTTTTATTACAACGTGCTGGATATGATACCAGTCGTATTCATACCATTACAGGCGGAGCAACAGGTCTTGAAGTTCGTTACGCATTCCTTGGAACAAACAACGCTGTAACCGGTGCTGAAGCTGTAGTTGCTGTTGATTCAAATGACGTGGTTATCGTAGATGTACGTACAAAAGAGAACTTTGCAAACGGTCATTTGAAAAACTCTCTTTCTCTTCCTGTTTTCTATCTGAATGAAAGAAGGAAAACAGGTTGTAGCAGAAATCCAACCAAAGATCCATATGCAAAAATCCTTTGCTGAATATGTGAAGGCTAATCTTCCTACCTTCTCAGGCAAAAAAGTATACGTCCTCTGTAACAGCGGCCAAAGAGGTGCAAAGAGCCGCCAACTGCATTACTTGCAGACAACGGTGTTGAACAAGAACACAATCTACACCATTACCGGTGGTGCAGGCGATGAAACAGTAAAAGGTGCTTTTGTAACTGTAGACGGCTACAAATTCGTAAGCGGAACTGATGCTATTGCCGCTGCAAAAAACGGAAGTGCATACATTATTGATGTACGTTCTTCAAAAGCACAGACAAAGACAGGTACTTTGAAGGGATCTATTTCTCAGTCTCTGTTTGATGATAACAACAAACTTGACACTGCTGAAGCGGAAGCGCTTGAAAAAGCTTTCATGGAAGAAATTCCTTCAAAAATAACAGAAGACAAACCAATCTACATTATCTGCAACAGTGGTGCAAGAGGTGCGCAGAAAGCAACTCTGCTTCTTGGCAAACTTGGCTATAACACAAGCACCAAAGAAGATGGTAAAGTATACACCATTGAAAATGGTGCAAAAGGTCTGGAACTCCTGTACGCAATGTCAGGAACAGATGGAAATGCTGTAGACGGGAAAAAACAGCTGTTGCTGCTGTTGGAAAAGACGATGTAGCAATCCTTGATGTTCGTGCAACAGGCAACTATGGTGCCGGACATTTGAAAGGTTCTATCTCAACACCAGTATTTAATGCTGATGGTGTTGCAAAAACTACAGATGACCAGCTTTCCAAAGATTTCACAAAATATGTAACAGACAACAAAGCCACTCTTGAGAAAAAAGATCTCTATCTTCTCTGTAACAGTGGTGCAAGTGGTGCAAGAGCTGCTACTGCTTTATTAAAAGCTGCCGGATATGATCTTGCAAAAGTTCATACCATCACTGGTGGTGCAAAAAATGAAGATGTAAAAGCTGCTTCCATTTATGTATCTGATACTCATGTGATCAACAAAATGTCTGATACAAAGAATTACCTGATCCTTGATGTACGTTCTACAGAATCTTACACCAAAGGACACTTAAAGGGATCCCTTTCCCTTCCACTTTTTGACAAAGATAACAAACTTCCGGATGATCTTGCAAAAGCATTTACAGAATATGTAGCTGCTCACAAAGCAGATTTTGAAGGAAAAACAATTTACGTTCTTTGCAACAGTGGAGCAAGAGGTGCTGCAAAAGCAACTCAGCTTCTCAAAGAAGCCGGAATCACCAACATCAAGGTATTCACCATCGAAAACGGTGCAAAAAGTGAAGTGATCCAGAAGCATTTTGTAACAGATCCTGTCGCTGATCCTGATACAAAGAAAGACAACAATGGCAAAGATAACAATAAAAACCAGAATAACGGTAAAACCACTACTGCTGCTACAACAAAGACAGGAGATACCGCTCCTATCGCTGCTCTCGCGGTTGCAATGACTCAGCATGCTCTTGGCGCAATCATTGCATTCGGTAAGAAAAAAATTCATAAAATAATAATTATTCCCAAAAAGGTTACAAAAGCGGGACGTTGACTAAATTGCCAACGTCCCGCTTTTTCAAATTCATTCATATTCATACGATGTTCAGATCTCGTTGATCTGCTTCTCTTTTATTTCTCCAGATCTCCTTCCACACACCATCTGTAGAAAGATTCGTCATAGTTCTCTGAATTTTCAAAGCCACACATTTCCATTATAAGCTGCATATAAGCTGAACGGATTCCTCCGGTACAGTAAGTAATAATATGATCCTCTTTTGAAAGTCCTGCATCTTCAAACATCTTGGTCAGATCTTCATTACTCTTTAATGTACTGTCACTGTTAAACAAATCCGTATAACGGATCTGGATTGCCCCTGGAAGATGTCCCCCATTTGCCTCCCCATACATTGTCTTTCCATTATATTCTTTATCTGTACGGGTATCCACAATTTTACAGTCGTCATAAATCTCTTTCAGCTCATCCGTATTGATCACATGCGTTTCATCAATCGAATCAATTTCTACCGATACCGGTTTCGGCTCTGCTGCTCCTTTGACAGTCTCAACTCCTGCTGCTTTCAGTGCTTTGATCCCGCCATCTACGATTTTCACATCCTCATAGCCTGCCGCGATCAGCTCCCATGCAATCCTGCCATACTCTCCCCAGTCCTTCTCCGCATTTGAAAAAGCACGATTTCCTTATCTTTTGCCAGCCCAAGCTCTCCTAATCTTTCGCTCAGGCGCTTTGTATCAAGGATACATCCCCAGTTTGCATCTCCCGCTTCCCCGTCTTCACAGTTTGCCAGATACTGCCATGTCGTTGCCACTGCACCTTTTACAGTACCTTTTTTTCGCCTCATCTTCACCTCTTTGCATCCACTTATGATGATATCGTCCAGATTTTCTTTCACATAATCGGCGGTTACTACATACTTTCCTTCAAATGGTTCACTGCTGTCTGATGCCGAATTCTTTGCACCACATCCTGAAAGTGATGAATCGCAATGAATTCCTGTCCAAGCAAATAATGGCTGATTCTTTTCATAATTCTTTTCTCCTCGTCTAATCTTCTTTCTTCTAACTATAACATATCTTCAATCTATTCACTAATTGATTGTCCTTATCCCGGATTAAGTATATTCATCTTTTCTATAAATCACTTTTTCAGCAGACGCATGATTTTTCTCATCGGTTCTGTTATTTTCCAGCTGGTTGAATTTGCATATGTCTGGATCATTTCATCCTGCTCCCTGATCTTATCCTCATATTTCTTAAGCTGCCCTGTTTTCTGTTCCATCCGTCTGCCAAGTTCATCCAGCTGTTCTTCATAATGCGCGGCCTGCCTTCGCTGTCCTTCTATATATTCCTGCTGCTGTTCAATCGCTGCATTTTGTTTTCTAAGCTGTTCTTTCTGCTGCCCGATATACTCATCTTTCTGTTTGAGAATATCTTTATAATACGCCAGTTGCTGGCTTCCTTCTTCAATTTCACTTATCAGCCATGGCGTCTTATACATATGTTCTCCATTCCACTGATACAGATCAAAAATATCCAGATGGAAATGCTCTCTTAAAGTCTCCATTGCATTTGCTTCTCTCATAATCTGCCCCAGCATTTCCATCCCCGCTGCTTTCAGTCCCGGTACTTCCTCTATACATTTCATCAACCAGAATGCTTTTTCAAATTCCAGCTGTAAATGTGATACAGAATCCGGATTCCGGAAATCTTCCCGGAAAAACTGACAAAATTTTTCATCCGTCATCGATTCAACACAATTTTTCCGGATCATGACAGATTCATTAAATGCGCGGACTGAATTTTCTCTTGTTGACATACTGATCTGTTTCTTTCCTTTTATATCCCATTGAAAGCGGATCAGTCTCTCTTCCAGAACCGTGATCTCTGCTTCACTTACAATCCGAAGCCACAGATCATAATCTGCCAGCTGGCGATACAAAGATTGAAATATCCGATCTTATCCAATACAGATTTTCTGACCAGAGCTGAGGGATGACAAAGAAAATTTCCCAGATTGCAGAAGCGTATGCAGATATTCTTTCTGTGTCGAACACTTCCTGTCAAAAAGCTCTGCCATATCCCTGCATTCTTCTGACAGATCATTGCCACTTTCATCAACCAGATATACTCTCGTAAAACATGCCCCGAGCATCCGATCCTCTTCCATAACCGTCACTTGCTTTTCCAGCTTGTCCGGCAACCATGCATCATCGCTGTTCATAAATGCCACATAGTCTCCTTGGCAGTGATCAAGCCCCTGATTTGCTGCATAACAGTAAAACGAATTCCGATTCAGTTTAAAATATCTGATCCGTGGATCCTGATAGCTTTTAATCAGTTCTTCTGTTCCGTCGGTCGATCCGTCATCTACGATGACAAATTCAAAATCCGGATACGTCTGACAAAGTACGCTGTCAATCGCCTGTTTCAAACAAAATCTCCGGTTATAAGTACACATCAAAACGCTAACCATTATTCTACATCTCCAACAACAGCCCCTCTCCAGAATGACTGATCATAATTGTATGTATGTTCAAATCCACACATTTCCATTACCAGCTGTGTATATGCCGAACGGATTCCTCCTGTACAATAAGTGACGATCTCATCATCTTTAGACAGTCCGGCATCCTCAAACATTTTTGTCAGTTCTTCATTGGATTTCAGATATCCCGCATCATCGAACAGATCCGTGTACCGGATATGAATTGCTCCCGGAAGATGTCCTCCCTTTGCTTCATCATACAGGATTGCTCCTTCATATTCTTCATCGGTACGCACATCCACAATTTTGTACTCGTCATAATTCTTCTGTAATTCTTCGGTTGTCATCACATGGGAATAATCAATTTCATCGATTTTTACTTCTGCCGGTTCCGGTTTGGATGCGAGGAACTGTGTCTTGATTCCACTGTCTTTCAACGCCTTCCATCCGCCATCTACCATCTTCACATCTTCATATCCGGCTGCCCGGAGTTCCCAGAGAAGTCTCGCATCATCTCCCCATCCATCTAGGGTCTCACCGATCAGAATAATTTCTTTATCCTTTGTAATTCCAAGATTGCCAAGAGTCTCTTCCAGCTGTTCCGGCTCCTGGATGCACCCCCATTTCTCATCTCCCTGTTTTCCTTCTGTAATACTCCAGTCCTGCCATACTGTAGCAATTGCACCTTTTACAGTTCCAAGGATTGCCTTTTTTTCTCCCCTTCCATCTACAAACAGCGTATTTTCATCTCCAACCTTGCTGATTGCATACTCCGGCTCAACGATCCACTCTCCCACAAAATGATTTTCATTGGATTTCTCTGCCGTACTTTCCGTCTTCTGTTTCTGTCCACATCCTGTCAGACCAATTGCTGCTACAAGCAATACACTGCATAACCACTTTGTTATTTTTCTCATTCCTTTTTCCTCCTTTAATCATCACCATAATAGTAATCTTCCTCATAATAATCCGGCGGTGTTTCTGTATCCGGCTGCTGTGGTTCTGTCACTGCTGATGAACCAGATCCACTGTCGGCTGATGAATTGCCAGAATCCGTTCCGGCATTTCCATCTTCCGTCACTTCTATATCACTTTCTGTATGATTCGTTTCCTCAGATGTCTTGTCTTCCGACTTTTCATTCTCTTTTTCCGTCTCGTCTGTTTCCTCATATTTTCCACTGGAAAGCGCATCTTTTATTTCATCATCAATTCCTTTTACTGTCCCTGATACCTGATAATCTGTATCTCCAAACAGGAACTGATGTACTTCGGCAACATTGGATGCCAGTGTATCTGCAATTTCTGTACTTCCCACTCCAGAAAGCATTTTGGAATATCTTACATTTGGAAATCCAAGTGTTTCACCTACTCTATATTTTTGAAAATCTTTCGCATAATTCAGAATTTCAGTAAAAGAAAAATTGGTTGCAATCTGTGGAAAAACACTGTCAGCAATCTTATTGATCGTCGTCAGGTCCATCTGCTGCAGCTTCTGCATGATATTCAAAAGGACGATTCTCTGACGCACTGTACGCTGCGCGTCTCCACCATCTGTATAACGGATTCTCGCATAAGAAACCGCCTGTACTCCATTCAGATGATAGCTACCTCCGACTTCCGGCTCAATCTTCTTATAACATTTTTCCGGTTACTTCAGAAGTCTCCACACAATAATTATTCATGTGGACTACTTCTGCATCAGTCAGCTCCAGATCCATTCCTCCCACCGCATCAATTACATCGACTAAGGCATTAAAGTTCACAGATACATACTTTTCAATGTTCATATCCATGTTCTCATTCAAAAGAGCAACACCCCATCCGGTCCGAAATAAGAATAGGCTGCATTCGCCTTATTATAACTTCCATCTTTCAGCCGCATAAAAGTATCACGGTACACCGATACCATTTTCACTTCATAAGTTTCCTGATTCAAACTTACGATCATGATCGTATCACTTCGATTTCCTTTATCTAGTGACCCATCCCTAGAATCCAGCCCGAATACTGCCACATTCAGATATCCGCTTTTATGCTCCACCTCTTCTGTAATAGACTCTTTCAACGTTTCTTTTTTT
>ENA-OQDC01001006-OQDC01001006.1-human-gut-metagenome-genome-assembly--contig:-NODE-1006-length-16325-cov-9.096246_pt1 | contig 16325 bp, 13 predicted proteins | sample MGYA00242770_ERZ504601 | MGnify/ENA primary metagenome ERZ504601 (study PRJEB26092, sample SAMD00036305) | human gut metagenome | host: Homo sapiens | study: EMG produced TPA metagenomics assembly of...
GGGTGCAGGCAGGGACAGACGACCTTTTGCATCGAGATTGCGCTCGTATGCACCAGTCATTCCCATGTGCGCCCTCCCCTCGGTTACTCAGATGGCACGTACGCGGGGAACCACCCCGCCTGTCGACGTCATTAATAATATGGGGAACCGCCCCATTTTTCAACACCTTTCCCCACCCCTTCCCCCACCCCGCCCCACCACTCCACCCACCATATATTGCAAAACACCCCCAATCATATGTTCGAAAACACAATATGTTGTGTTTACAGCAACGGCGGGATGCCACCTGTGGCACCCCGCCTTTCAACCTCAACCTTCAAGTTGACCTTGAGGCGATTTTTGCGTCCCTTTACATGCCGTTCACATCGCCCCAAACTCCCCACCCAAGGCACATGCGGCCCGCCACCGCGACGACAAGTGGCAAAAAATGGGACGGACCCCAGATTGCCCATGCGCGCGCAAAAGCACGCCGCGGCAATCTGGGGCCCGTCCCCAAATACCTATAGATATGCAGGCCAGCGATGTGTTAACGATGTGCCAGCGGGTGCGCCGCCAGATAGACCTCGGTCAGTTGCGTACGATCGACATGCGTGTAGACCTGCGTGGTCGATATATCGGCATGTCCCAAGATCTCCTGTAGCACACGGAGGTCTGCACCGCCCGCAAGCATATGGGTGGCAAAGGAGTGACGCAGCGTATGGGGATGGAGTCCCACCAGCCCCACCTGGCGCCCGTAGCGCTCACAGATGGCATGGATGCCCTGGCGCGACAGACGGCGGCCGTTCTTATTTAAAAAGACCGCCGAGGTCTCGGTTCCGTGGGCATGGGCCGCCAAGCGAGAACGCCCCTCAGTTAAATAGAGCGTCAGAGCTCGCGCCGCGCTTCCCACCAGCGGGGACAGGCGTTCCTTTGAGCCCTTACCGCGAACGAGCACAAAGCCATCGTCGATATGGATATCGCCCACATCGAGCCCCACCAACTCGCTCACACGCAAGCCGCATCCGTAGAGCACTTCCAAGATGGCATGGTCGCGCAAGCCCATCTCGCCCTCGGGGAAGTCTTGATCGAGCAGCGCCGAGACATCCTCCACCGATAGATACTCCGGCAAACGCTCAGCCTTTTTAGGCAGGCGCAACGCCGCCGTTGGATTTTGGGCCACAATCCCATCGCGCACCAAAAAGGCATGCAGGCCCTTCACGGCCGCAAGCGCACGCTCCACCGAGGCATCGGAATAGCCCCCATCGCGACGGTCGGCGACAAAGCCCTCCACGACCTGACGAGTCGCCTCATCAAAAGACATGATGCCCGCCCGCTCCAGATAGGCGCAGTACGTCGTCAGGTCACGACGGTAGGCCGCAATCGTGTTGCGCGCCAAACCCCGCTCGACCGCGAGGTAATCGAGATACTCCCCCGCCGCCACGGCGAGCGACGAGGGAGTAGCTTCGGTATGTTCTTTGTTCGCCGGCACCCTTAGTCCGTAGCGAGGTTCATGGGCGTCACCTGTAGGCGATCGACACCCTCGTGCTGACCGATCGAGGCACGCACGAACTCTCGGAACAGCGGCTGCGGGTTGGTCGGACGGCTCTTGAACTCGGGGTGAGCCTGGGTTGCCACATACCACGGATGCACGTCGCGCGGCAGCTCGACCATCTCGACCAGGCGCTCGTCGGGTGAGAGGCCAGAGATAACCAAGCCGGCGTCCTCGAGCTGGTCGCGGAAGGCGTTGTTAAACTCAAAGCGGTGACGGTGACGCTCGTAGACGAGATCCTCGCCATATGCCTCGCGAGCGAGGGTATCGGCGGCGAGCTTGCACGGATAGGCGCCCAGACGCATGGTGCCGCCCTTCTCGGTCACATCCTCCTGCGAGCTCATCAGATCGATGACGCTAAACGGACCGTCCGGGTCGAACTCGGAGGAGCTGGCGCCGGCAAGGCCGACGACGTTGCGGGCGAACTCGCACACGGCCACCTGCATACCCAGGCAAATGCCCAGATACGGAATCTTGTGCTCGCGGGCAAACTCGGCCGCGAGGATCTTGCCCTCCAGGGCGCGCTTGCCAAAGCCGCCGGGGACCAGGATGCCCGAAGCGTCGCCCAGAACTTCGGAGACATTCTGCTCGTCGAGGCTCTCGCCGTCGACCAGCTGGACGTCCACATGGCGATCGTAGAAGACACCCGCATGGTGCAGGGCCTCGATAACCGACAGGTACGCATCGGGCAGCTGCGTGTACTTGCCAACGACGGCAATCTTCACCTTGTCGGCGTGATGGTTGGCGTGATTCTGTTTGCGCAGGAACTCGTTCCACTCGCTCATGTCGCGCTCACGCGGGTCCAGACCCAGGCGCTCGCAAATGCGCAGGTCAAAGTCCTGCTCGGCAAGCAGCTGCGGAACATCGTAAATGCTCGCGCAGTCCTCGTTGGTAAAGACGCAATCGGTGTCGACGTCGCAGAAGCTTGCGATCTTCCCGCGGATAGCGTCATCGATATGGTGGTCGGAGCGCAACACGATAATATCGGGCTGGATGCCAAAGCTGCGGAGCTCCTTGACGGAATGCTGCGTGGGCTTGGTCTTGACCTCGTGGGCGGCGGCGATATAGGGAACGAGCGACACGTGGATGTAGCAGACGTTCTCGGGGCCGGCCTCCTTGCGGTACTGACGAATGGCCTCGACAAACGGTTGGGACTCGATGTCGCCAATCGTGCCGCCCAGCTCGGTGATGACTACATCGGAGCCGGTCTGCTCCTCGATGCGGCGGAACTTATCCTTAATGGCATTGGTGACGTGAGGAATCACCTGCACGGTACCGCCTAAAAAGTCACCGCGACGCTCGCGGGCGATCAGGCTCTTATAGATGGCACCAGTCGTAAAGTTGGAATCGCGGGTCAGGTTCTCGTCGATAAAGCGCTCGTAGTGGCCCAGGTCCAGATCGGACTCGTAGCCGTCCTCGGTCACAAAGACCTCGCCATGCTGGAACGGGCTCATGGTGCCGGGGTCGACGTTCAGATACGGGTCGGCCTTTTGCATCGTTACCTTGTACCCGCGCGACTTGAGCAGACGGCCCAGCGAGGCCGCGGTAATACCCTTGCCCAGAGACGAAACCACGCCGCCGGTCACGAACACATGCTTGGTCATATTGAGTTACCTGCGCTTCCCGTAGAAGTTGTCCATACACATCTTACGGGTCTTCATTGTAATACTCGCGACGCACGCCGCACGCAATTTTTCTTACGCGCAATAGCATTTCTCCATCTTGAAACAAAACGCCGCCCGGTTTCCCAGGCGGCGTCGCTATGGCAAGGGTTACATGCTGCTATCGATCAGCAACCTCGTCCTCAAGCATTTCTTGAACGAGCATGCCGGTACGGACGCCCTCAAGATACCACTCACCACGTTCGGTGAGGCAAATGCCATTTGCAAGCTGACCGCCGTCGTCGCTATAACGCGAGACGACATCAATCATACCTTCGGAATCCAAGCGATCGATTGCGGCGCGGGCACGATACGGCGAAACCCCCACGCGCTCGGCAAGCGTTTTGCGCGAGAAACCATACGGCCCGCCATTGTCTTCGGTTTGCTGGTCGATCTCCATCAACACCAGCACCTCGACACGCTTCATATCGTTAACACTCGCACGACCCTTGCCCGCCATAGCAGCCTCCTCAAACCGAGCACGAGCATCTAACGCGCCGTGCGCGACCGACACACCTCACGATGGCAGGTAATATCCATCATGCGGCATCCCGCTAAGGATGAAACAGTTACGGTTATTGTATACCGCTCAAATTGTTTCTAGGCAGGTAAACAGCTATTTTTCGCCGAAATAGACGCTTTATTGATCAAAAAGCCGTACCGGGCGCTAACCCGATACGGCCAAAATGCAATGCAATTACCGCGGTGCTTCAAACTTAGCGATGGAAGAAACCGCGGCGCTCAAACTTGGGCTCGCAGCACACGTTGATACCCAGTTTGCGCAGTACCGTCTCGTCCGTCGGCGAGATAATCACGCTAAAGAAGGCATCGCAACCGCGCAGCTGCTCCAGGCCCGAAAGGACGCGAGCGGCCGTCTCACTCGTGGCCGAGGTGATCGACAGCGCCATAAGCGTCTCGTCGGTGTGGAGGCGCGGGTTTTTGCTGCCCAGGAAATGCGTCTTGAGCTTGCTGATGGGCTCGATCGCCTCATCGCTAATGACCTCGAGCTCAAGGTCGACGCCCGAGACATGCTTGAGGGCGTTCATAATGAGCGAACTTGCGGCGCCCAGGCGCGTGGAGGTCTTACCGGTCACCACGGAGCCATCGGGCATGACCATGGCACCCACGGGACCACCCGTCAGCTGCTCCCTGGTGAGGGCCGCCGAGCGCGCCGGTGAGTAGTTCTTATCGATGCCGGCTTTCTTCATAATAATCTTGAGACGGTCGACTTGCTCATCGCCCACGCCGGTACGGCGCACATTTTCGACCGCGGTAAAGTAGCGGCGAACGATCTCCATCTTGGAAGCGTCGCGGCAGGCATCGTCATCGGTGATGGCAAAGCCGACCATATTGACGCCCATGTCCGTAGGGCTCTGGTAGGGGCTCTTGCCCAGGATCTTTTCCATCAGGGCACGGACTACCGGGAAGGCCTCGACGTCGCGGTTGTAGTTGACCGTGGTCTTGTTGTAGGCCTCCAGGTGGAAGGAGTCGATGATATTGGCGTCATCGAGGTCAGCCGTGGCGGCCTCGTAGGCAATATTGACCGGATGCGTCAGAGGAAGATTCCAGACCGGGAAGGTCTCGAACTTGGCATAGCCGGCGGCCGTGCCATGCTTGTGCTCGTGATAGAGCTGAGACAGGCAGGTGGCAAGCTTGCCCGAGCCAGGACCGGGGGCAGTGACCACAACGAGCGGTCGGGTGGTCTCGACAAACTCGTTCTTGCCATAGCCATCGTCGGACACGATCAGATCGACATCGTGCGGATACCCCTCGATGGGATAGTGCAGCTTGGCGGGAATACCGAGCGCGTTCAGGCGGTTGCGGAACACATCGGCAGCGGGCTGGCCGGCGTACTGGGTGATGACCACAGCCGCGACGGCAAAGCCGTTGCCGCGGAACAGGTCGACCAGGCGCAAAACGTCCTCGTCATAGGTAATGCCCAGGTCACCGCGAGCCTTGTTCTTCTCGATGTGGTTCGCGTTAATGGCGATGATGACCTCGACGTCGTCGGCTATGCTCTTGAGCATGCGAAACTTGCTGTCCGGCTCAAAACCCGGCAGCACGCGGCTCGCGTGATAGTCGTCAAACAGCTTGCCGCCAAACTCCAAATACAGCTTGCCGCCAAACTGCGAGATGCGCTCCTTAATATGAGCGGCCTGCAGCTCGATATATTTCGCGTTGTCGAAACCCTGGCGCATGTATGGCTCCCGTCCCGTTTCGTAAATTAAGTTCCTACGCGATTATAACGGAGCCTGCCCTCCCCGATGCCCAGGCCATCAACAGGCACCAACCAAACACGCCATCGATAAGTTGCGGTGAAATAGCTCCTGTTTAACCCCTCAAGACGGCCAAACGGGAACTATTCCACCGCAACTTCCCCTTTTGGCGCAAAGTAACCTGACCCCTTTGCACCAACAGCAGAAACGTCGCGGGCAGAGAACGAACAGCGAACAGACACCAGAGCGAGCAAGCCGCCCCCTGCGCCAACAATGGCAGCGCCGCAGGTTGAGCATAAGTCAGCGAAAGCCCACCAGAGCGAGCAAGGTGACGTGAAAGAGGAGGGCATAGGCCTTTTGGCCATGCCCGACGATTGAACGTCAGATTGCCGCTCTGGCGGGCTTGCAGCGTCGAGTGGTTCCGGCGTTTGGTAAAACGCCGGAACACAAGAGCGCCCCCTCCCGCGCACGGAACGGGAGGGGGCTAAAGGTAGGAGTCTACCGGTGGGTTGACCCCACCGGACAGACGATGACCAGGTGATCCGTTATAGGATCGTCATGGTTTCCGTGGGGTACCCAGGGGGTACTTAGATCATCACGCAAGCGATGGTCAGGATGATGGCGCAGACGACGGAGAGAGCGACGATGAGCTTAAGAGCAAACTTGAGCCAGGTCGTCCACTCGATCTTGGCCAGGGCGAGACCGCCCATGATGGCGCCGGAGGTCGGGGTGAACAGGTTCACGATGCCGATGGCGGCGGAGTAGATCATGACCATGACCTCGGGCGAGAAGCCGAGCTTGACAGCCAGCGGTCCCATGATGGGCATGGACACGGTAGCCATACCAGAGGTCGAGGGGATCAGGAAGGACAGGCCGAAGTAGACCAGGAAGCTCATGGGAGCGAAGATCACGCCGGACAGGCCAGACAGAGCATTGGCGGCAGCGTCGAGGACGTAGACGTCGAGGCCGGTGCTAGCCATGAGGACGGAGATACCACGGGCAAGAGCGATGACGAGGACAACGGACATCATGTCGGCAGCGCCGGTGATGAAGGTGTTGACGATCTGCTTCTCGGACAGGCCGCCGATAATACCGATCAGGACAGCCATGAGGAAGAACCAGGTGGAAGCCTCGTCGAAGTACCACTGGCCAATGGGCAGGCCGGTGATCAGGGCAGACCAGCCCTGAACGATGGCGTTACCGTCGGCGTCATAGACAGCGCCAGCATCGAAGAAGTTGGCGACGCCCTCGTTGAGGTCGGCCAGCGGGATGAAGCCGACAATCATGACGACGAAGGTGAAGGCAAAGGCGATCAGAACACCCTTCTGACGACCGGTGAGCTTGACCTCCTTGTTAACCTCGGAAGCAGCCTTGCCGTGAGTCTCTTCGGCGTCCTTGAGCTCCTGCATCGAAAGGATGGTGGAACCCTTGTCAGCCTTGACCTTCTTGGCATAGCTCATGACGAAGAAGATGGACATGGCGGTGGTGACAATCCACAGGACGGCACCGAGGCCGATGATGATGGACTGGTTGACCTCAATGCCAACGCCGGTCAGAGCGTCGACGGCAGCGCCGACGGCAAACGGGTTAACCGTGGAGCCGAGGCAGCCGCAGCCAGCGCCGAGCAGGACGGTAGCGGCGCCGACCATGGGGTCGAAGCCAGCAGCCATCATGGTAGCGGCGAGCAGGGCGTAGAAGGGAACGGTCTCCTCGCACATACCATAGGTGGTACCACCGAGGGAGAAGATGAGCATCAGCACGGGAATGAGCATGATCTCATTGCCCTTAAGCTTCTGCACCAGAACGGCAATGCCGTTGTCCAGGGCGCCGGTTTCGGTCATCATGCCGAGGAAGCCGCCGAGGATCATAACGAAGAGGCAGACGGGCAGAGCGTCAGCGAAGCCCTTGACCGGGGCGGTGCAGAAATCGCTCAGGCGGGCAGCGGTAACCGCGCCACCGGACGTACCGGAGACGATAACGGTAATAACCGCGACGATTGCCAGCAGAGCAAGAAGAATGGTGAACGATGAAGGCATACCGCGCTTTTTCTTAGCGGTCTCAGTCATAGTTCTCATCCCCCCTTCATAAATCATTTTCTGATCTCGCCCGAAGCGGCTCTTCCGTGCCGTGCATGTCGCTCGGTGCGAGATTTTTACCAGACAAAAGCGCTCGGGGTGCGCAGCAATGCACCCCGAGCGAGATGCTAGATGCTCTTACTTGAGCGTAGCGTACATGACAGCCTTGATGGTGTGCATGCGGTTCTCGGCCTCGTCGAAGACCTTGGAAGCGGGGCTTTCGAAGACCTCGTCAGTGACCTCCTGCTCGGTGATGCCGAACTGCTCGCACTTCTCGGCGCCAATCGTGGTGTTGGTGTCGTGGAAGCTGGGCAGGCAGTGCAGGAAGATGGCACCCGGGTTGGCCATAGCCATGACCTCGGAGGTAACGCGATACGGGGTGAGCTGAGCGATGCGCTCGGCCCAGACCTCGTCGGGCTCGCCCATGGAGACCCACACGTCGGTGTAGATAACGTCGGCACCGGTGACGCCGTCCTTGACGTCGGTGGTCAGCTTGATGGTGCAGCCGTTGGCCTCGGCGATGGGCTTGCAGGCCTCGATGACGTCGTCGGCGGGCATGCACTCCTCGGGGCCGCAGGCCACGAAGTTCATGCCGAGCTTGGAGCAGACAACCATGAGGGAGCGAGCAACGTTGTTCTTGCAGTCACCCATGAAGACGAGGGTCTTGCCCTTGATGTCGTAGTTGAAGTTCTCCTGGACGGTCAGGATGTCGGCGAGCATCTGGGTGGGGTGCCACTCAGTGGTCAGGCCGTTCCACACGGGCACGCCGGACTTAGCAGCGAGCTCCTCGACGTCGTCCTGGGCAAAGCCACGGAACTCGATGCCGTCATACATGCGGCCGAGAACGCGGGCGGTGTCCTCGATGGACTCCTTCTTGCCCATCTGCGACGAACCCGGATCGAGGTAGGTGACGCCCATGCCCAGATCCATGCCGCCGACCTCGAAGGCGCAGCGGGTACGAGTGGAGGTCTTCTGGAAGAGCAGGACGATGTTCTTGCCCTCGAGATAGCGGTGAGGAACGCCGGCGCGCTTCATGTCCTTGAAGTTCTTGGAGAGCTTGAGCAGGTACTCGATCTCCTCGGTGGTGAGGTCGAGGAGCTTGAGGAAGCTACGGCCGGAGAGGTTAACACCCATGGTTCGTTTCCTTTCGAAAAAGTGAATTACTAAAAAGTGGTGCCCGTTTGACGGGCGAAACCGGTGCGGCTGTAGGGGGACCGCACCGGAACCGTTAAAACCTTAGAGGTCCTCGCGCCAGAAGGGCATGCTCATGCAGCGCGGGCCGCCACGGCCGCGGGAGAGCTCGGCGGAGGGCACGACGAGAAGGTCCAGGCCCTCCTTGTACAGCACGTCGTTGGTGACGGTGTTGCGGGCGTAGACGCAGATCTTGCCGGGCTCGACGCACAGGGTGTTGGAGCCGTCGTTCCACTGCTCGCGGGAGGCCGCGATCGGGTCGCCGCCGCCGCAGGGGATCAGCTTGACCTGGTCGACGCCGGTGGCGTCCTCCAGGACGTGCTCGAGGGTGTCCTCGATCAGGCGGATGTTCACGTCGCCCGGGTTCTTGCCGGCGGTCAGCTCGTAGACGCGCAGGGTGCCCATGATGGCGGGGTGGATCGTGAACTTATCGACGTCGATCTGGGTGAAGACCGTGTCGAGGTGCATGAAGGCGCGCGAGACCGGGATGTCGAAGGCCAGGATGCGCTCGACCTTGGAGTCGGAGTTCCAGAAGATGTTCTGGGCCATGACGTCGATGGCGGCCGCCTGGGTGCGCTGGGAGATGCCGACGGCGAGGGTCTTCTCGTTGATGTTCAGCACGTCGCCGCCCTCGGTGTGGAACTGGCAGTCGCGGCGGAAGTACAGCGAGACGTCCTTGTAGTCGGGGTGGTACTTGAAGACGTACTTGCCGTACAGGGTCTCGCGGTTGCGGGTGACCGAGTACATGCGGTTGAGGTTGACGCCCTCGCCGACGACCGCGAACGGGTCGCGGGTGAAGTAGAGGTTGGGCATCGGGTCGATGATCAGGTCGGACTCGGACTCGGAGTTGACCAGGGAGTCGAGGGTCGTGGACGCCGTGAGGGGCATGTCGATCTCGGCCTTGGTCATGCCGGCCATGGTCTTCTTGACGAACTCGAGGTTGTCCTCGATGGAGTCCAGCTTCTCGCGGACGATCTGCGGCATCTGCTGGCCGCGGATGCCTGCCTCGGCGATGTACTGGTCGGTGAACTCGGCGCGGGCGCCAGGGACCTGGTCGAACACCTCTGCGACGAGGTTCTCGAGGTAGAGCACCTCCACGCCCTGGTCCTTAAGGATCTGGGCGAAGGTGTCGTGCTCCTGCTGCGCGACCTCCAGGAACGGGACGTCGTCGAACAGGAGTCGCTCGAGCTCGTCGGGCGGCAGGTTGAGGAGCTCGTCGCCGGGACGGTGCAGGCAGACCTTCCTGAGCTTGCCGATCTCGGAAGGCACGTGCAGACCTTTCGTCATGGCCTCCTACCTTTCTTTCGGGCCTTACGGCCGAATCTCTCAGCACCCTTCCGTAACGGGTGCTGCTTGCTGACAGCTCTAGTTATATCCAAATATCACCCGCAATTCCACCTCGCCCCCGAACGGTCAACAAAGTTCGATGAACGGTATATCGAATATGATTCCCCCATAATGCACTTCGGCGTTCTAAAGTAGCTTTTCTAAGGTAAATGCTCTTTTTTCTTAAAAATCATTCGCAATTACAACTCCAATCTTTCGATTAAGAATTGCATATCTAAAACGGTTTTATGTATATAAATGACGCTTGTTCGTGTTTCTGTCTCTATTCGATGATATTCAGCTACCTATCATTCTTATTCACACATACTCACCAGTTGAGTGAGGATATAGACCGTTTTTCACAACGCGAAGAGCGTCAGCTCTATGGCTTGTCAGCGTAAGAAGTAGGTAAAGATACCGTTCACGCGATACGTCCGTGCCATAGGTCGACTAAATTGAGACAATAGTGAATAGTGTTAGGCAACCGTCCCCCACGGGGACTGAACGGACAGATGCATATGCCGAGCAAAATCGAAAAAAAGCAAGCCGCCGCAAAGCTGCGTAAGCCGCCGCGCGACTTCTCGTACACGCAGAACCGAGAGCTCAGCTGGCTGCGCTTTGACAACCGTGTGCTTGACGAAGCCTTCGACGAGACCGTTCCGCTGTTCGAGCGGCTAAAGTTCGTGTCGATTTTCGAGTCTAACCTCGATGAGTTTCTCATGGTGCGCGTGGGCGGCCTGTCCGATCTGGCAGAGCTCAAAAAACAGCCTGTCGACAACAAGAGCAATATGACCGCCTCCGAACAGGTCGATGCTGTCATGGCAGAGCTGCCCGGGCTCCTTACCCGATGGGAGTCCATCTTTAAGAGCATCGAGGGCAAGCTCGACACCCTGGGCGTTCACCGCGCCCGCATCGATTCGCTTACGCCCGAGGAGCGCACCTTTGTAACCCGTTACTTCCAGGCCTACGTGTCGCCGGTCATCTCACCGCTGGTGATTGACCCGCGCCACCCCTTCCCCAACCTGCGCAACGGCGCACTCTACCTGGCCTGCGGCCTGGACGGCGTCACCGACGAGGAGAGTCTGCTGGGCCTTATCGAGATTCCCACCTCGATGAACCGCGTGGTCGAGATCCCCTCGCCCACCGGCACCTACTCCTACATCTTACTCGAGGACGTCATCCTCGCCTGCCTGGACAGCTGCTTTGGCTCCTATAAGCCGCTCGACCGCGCGCTCATCCGCGTCACCCGCAACGCCGACATCGACCCGGACGGCGAGGGCGTCGAGGAGGAAGAGGATTACCGTCAGCACATGAAGCGCATCCTCAAGAAACGCTTGCGCCTGCAGCCGGTGGTGCTCGCGGTCTCGGGGTCGCTCGAGAAGGCGACGCTCAAGACCATCCGCAAGGCGCTCGAGCTTTCGCGCCGCTCTGTCTTTACCTGCGATATCCCGCTCGACCTAGGCTACGTCTTTGGCATTGAGGGCAAGATTCCCGAGCACCTGCGCAACGAGCTGCTCTTTACGCCGTTTAAGCCGCAGCCCAACCCCACCATCGATATGACCCGCTCCATCCGCGAGCAGGTACTTCAGCACGACAAGCTGCTCTTTTATCCCTATGAGGCCATGAACCCCTTCCTGGATCTGGTGCACGAGGCCGCCTACGACCCCGAGTGCATCTCACTGCGCATCACGCTCTACCGCGTGGCCAAGCAGAGCCGCCTGTGCGAGTCACTGATCGATGCCGCCGAGAACGGCAAAGAGGTCACGGTGCTCATGGAGCTCCGCGCGCGCTTTGACGAGCAGAACAACATCGAGTGGGCCGAGCGCCTGGAAGAGGCCGGCTGCACCGTCATCTACGGCTCCGAGGGCTTTAAGTGCCACTCCAAGATCTGCCAGCTCACCTATCGCGAGGGCATGGCGCTAACGCGCCTGACGCTGCTGGGCACCGGCAACTTTAACGAGAAGACGGCCAAACTCTACAGCGACTTTATGCTCATGACCGCTCACCCCGGCATCGGCGAGGACGCCAACCTGTTCTTCCGCAACCTGTCGCTGGGCAACCTGCGCGGCGATTACCGCTTCCTGGGTGTGGCGCCCGTCGGACTGAAACCGCTCATCATGCGCGGGCTTGACCGCGAGATCCAGCGCGCCCTCGCCGGCGAGCCCGCCCGCGTGTTCTTTAAACTCAACTCGCTCACCGACCGCGAGGTCATCGACAAGATCGCCGAGGCATCGTGCGCAGGAGTCCGCGTGGACATGATCATCCGCGGCATCTCGTGCCTCAAGCCGGGCGTTCCTGGCAAGACCGAGAACGTGCATGTCCGTTCTATCGTCGGACGCTTTTTGGAGCATGCGCGCGTTTACGCCTTTGGCGTGGACTCGGACATGATCTATCTGAGCTCGGCCGACATGATGACGCGCAACACCGAGCACCGCGTGGAGATCGCCTTCCCCGTGCTCGACCCCACCTGCCGCGCCCTGGTGCACGAGTACATGAGCATGCAGCTGCGCGACAACGTGAAGGCCCGCAGCCTCACGAGCGACGGCACCTGGGTCCCCGTGGAGCGCGCAGAGGGTGAGAAACCCTTCAACTCGCAGGAAGCCCTGCTGGAGCGTGCCTACCGCAACGCCGAGGCCGCGCCCGAGCCCGTCATTGAGGCAAAGCCCGCCCCTGCTCCTAAGCCGCAGCCGGCCACACCCGAGGTTCAGAAGGTCCAGGCGACCGTCATTGAGCCCGAGCCCGCACCTGCACCTCAGCCCGAGCCGCAGGCAGCTAAGCCCGCACCCGAGACGAGCGCCCGTCGCGATAAGCCCGCCGGCAAGACCAAGGCCATCGAGCGCCATCGCCCCGGTCGTGTGCGCATGGGCCTGGGCCTGATCGGCCTGGGTCTTAAGACGCTCATTACCGGCAAGACGAAATAGTCGTTTGTAGAAGCAGTTTGTAGAAGCGCCCCGCATTTGAGGAAAGCCTCGGATGCGGGGCGCTTTTCCCTGCTACCATGGTGCGAGCAACAACACGAATGACAGGCAGGGATATGAAGCTCACTATAGAATCGATGACCTACGGCGCCGACGGGCTGGCGCACGCCGACAACGGCAAAGCCGTCTTTGTGCAGGGCGCCGTGGCAGGCGACACCGTCGAGGCCGAGGTCGCACAGGACGGCAAGTCGTTCATGCGCGCCCGCACGACCGAGATTCTGGAGCCGAGCCCCGATCGCATTCAGCCTCCCTGCCCCTACGTGGGCATCTGCGGCGGCTGCTCGTGGGGCAATCTCTCACGCACGGCACAGCTCGCCGCCAAGGAGCAAAACCTGCGCTCCACGCTCGAGCGCATCGGCAAGTTCGCTCCTGAGCAGGTCGATGAGTTGGTACAGCCCATCTGCCACACCAAGGACGACTGGGGCTACCGCAATAAAATCGAGCTCGAACCGACCGTCGTCAACGGTCGCGTGCGCCTTGGCATGCACGGTGTCGACCCCAGCAAAATCGTGACCGTCGATGCGTGCCCGCTGTTCGATAAACGTTTTCCCAAGGCGCTCAAATCGGTCGTCGGCGCACTCAACTATCTAAGCGGCAGCCATGACTTGGGACTCGAACGCGTGGGCATTCGCGCATCGCGCCGCACCAAGGCACTCGAGGGTCGCACTCTGGACGCCCACAGGCTCTTTTCCGCGCTCGCAGGTCTCCCGCGTGCTGGCGGACGCCGCTCATCCCACGAGCATCGTTCGTGTGATGAGCAAGGGCGAAAAGAAAGCCCGCCGTGTCTCCAAAGTCGAGATGCTCGCCGGCGAGGGCTCGTGGACCGAGAATATCGCCGAAGGCCAGATGCGCTTATCTGCCCCGTCGTTTTTCCAGGTCAATACCAAGGGCGCCGAGATTTTGATTGAGCTCGTTATGGACGCCCTCGACCCGCAGGAAGACGAGCTGGCCGTGGACCTGTACTGCGGTGCCGGCACCTTTACCCTGCCGCTCGCCCGCCGCTGCGATTTTGTCGCCGCCGTCGAAGCCTATGGCCCGGCCGTGCGCGATCTACGCCGTAACCTCGAGATCAACAAGCTCGACAACGTCGACGTCATCGGCGGCGACGCGGTGCGCGAGTTCCCCGATCAGGATGCCGATGTCTTGGTAGTCGATCCGCCGCGCGCAGGCTTGGCGCCCGAGGCGATCGACCTCATCGCGAGCACGAGCGCCCGCGATGTCGCCTACGTGAGCTGCGACCCAGCGACTCTGGCCCGCGACCTCAAGCGCTTTGTCGAGGAGGGCACCTTCTCCCCCGTCAAGATCACGCCGGTCGACCTATTCCCGCAAACCTTCCACTGCGAAACCGTCGTCCACCTCAAGCGCAACTAGCTGATGATTTTTCTGGGACGGGGATTAAATAATCAATTTGTACCGAATGATTATTTAATCCCCGTCCCTTTTAAACATTGGGAAATCGAGCGTGGTAAGCGGGGGTCTTCGGGGTATAAGACGGCTAATTGTATGCCGCTTTTTGAAAGGAACCCTTATGCCCAGCGTTGCCGTTCTTGCCGCCGATGGCTTTGAAACGATTGAATGCCTGACCATGGTCGATGTCATGCGTCGCGGCGGCGTGCGTGCCACGCTCGTCTCGATTATGCCCACGCGCGAGGTCGTAAGCTCACTACAGATTCCCGTAACCTGCGACGCACTCTTTGACGAGATTAACTTTGACGAGTACGACTGCGTCGTACTGCCCGGCGGTCTGCCCGGCGCCACCAACCTGCGCGCCGACCAGCGCGTCTGCGACGTAGTCTGCGAGTTCGCCGCAACCAAGCATGTTGCCGCCATCTGCGCCGCCCCGTTTATCCTGGGCGAGCTTGACCTGCTCGAGGGACGCCACGCCACGTGCTTCCCCGGCTTTGAGAAGAGCTTCCCCGAGGGTGCCTATACCGGCGACAAGGTCACGCACGACGGCAACATCATCACCGCCAGCGGCATGGCCCAGTCACTCCCCTTTGCGCTTGAGCTGCTGCGTACGCTCGCCGGCGACAAGGCTGTCGAGAAGGTTGCCGAGGGCATTCAGCTATGATTTTGGCTTCGCAATCACCGCGCCGCATCGAGTTGATGCGCGAAGCGGGCTACGACATCCGCGTCATTCCCGCTGACATCGACGAGACTCCTTTGATGACGAGACCCCGCTTACGCTTGTCGAGCGCTTAGCTCGCGCTAAGGCTGCCGCCGTTGCCGCCGAGCACGCCGAGCCCAATGAGCTGACTATTGCGGCCGACACCATCGTCACCTTCGATGACAAGATTTTGGGTAAGCCGGCAAACGAGGACGAAGCCCGCACCATGCTCCACGAGCTCTCGGGGCGCACGCACCAGGTCGCAACCGGCGTCTGCCTCGTTAGAGCCGGAGACGCCACGGCCCCGCACGCCGCCGAGAGCCTGTCGTTTGTCGATGTGACCGATGTGACGTTCTATGAGCTCACCGACGAGCAGATTGAGCGCTACGTCGCCTCAGGCGAGCCCATGGACAAGGCAGGCGCCTACGGCATCCAAGGCACAGGCGGCCGCATGCTCATGCATGATATTTCGGGCGACTTCTACAACGTGGTGGGCCTGCCCATCGCTCGCGTCGCGCGTGCGATTCAAAAACTCTCGTAATTGCATCTGGCGCTGGGTATCCCCCGGCGCCTACAATTTTGGCGTACCGTACGGATCCCGACCGGGCATAAGGCCCGGCGGAAAACCGATAGGAGTAAAACATGGACACATTGCTTGAGGCCATTGACGTTTGTGATGTCGATGGCTTTTGCTTTGGCAACTATACGGACGAGGAGGCCGGCACCGGCTGCACCGTAATTGTGGCACCCGAGGGCGCCACCGGCGGTGTTGACGTTCGCGGCGGTGCCCCGGCATCGCGCGAGACCGACCTGCTGCGTCCCGAGAACACCGTGGACAAGGTCCACGCCGTCTGCCTTTCGGGTGGATCGGCCTTTGGTCTGGAGGCCGCAAGCGGCGTCGCCCGCGAGCTCGAGAGCCGCGGCATCGGCCTTCCCGTCGGCCCCACTCAGGTGCCCATCGTGTGCTCTAGCTGCATCTTCGACCTCGCCTTTGGCGACCCCACCGTACGCCCCGACATTGAGGCTGGCATCTCCGCCGTGCGCGAAGCGCTCGACAACACCCCCACCACGCTCGAGCAGGGCAATGTAGGTGCCGGCACCGGTGCCACCGTGGGCAAGCTCATGGGCCCCGCCACCTGCATGAAGGCCGGCCTTGGCGCTGCCGCCGTGGCGCTCGGCCCCATCAAGGTGGGCGCCGTGGTCTCGGTCAACGCCTGCGGCAACGTTGTCGACCCCTTCACCG
>ENA-OQDC01001007-OQDC01001007.1-human-gut-metagenome-genome-assembly--contig:-NODE-1007-length-16311-cov-3.229609_pt1 | contig 16311 bp, 17 predicted proteins | sample MGYA00242770_ERZ504601 | MGnify/ENA primary metagenome ERZ504601 (study PRJEB26092, sample SAMD00036305) | human gut metagenome | host: Homo sapiens | study: EMG produced TPA metagenomics assembly of...
GATCCCGCCATCGTCCGCCCCGAATGCACCGGGGTGGAGCTGGAGCCGGTGCGCTTGCCCCACACGATCAAAACGCTGCCCTACAACTATTGCAACGAGAACGAATACCAGCGGGTGTCCGGCTACCGGCGGGAGTTTTTGCGCCCAAGAGTGGCAGGGCCGCACGGTACTGCTGACCTTGGAGCCGTGGCCCACGATGCCACCGTGTTCTGCAACGGGCGGCGGGTGTTCCACCACGGGTGCGGATTACACCGCTTTCACTGTGGACCTGACCGAATCGCTGCTGCTGGGCCAAAAAAATGTGGTTGCTGTCCGGTGCGACAGCCGGGAGGACCTGAACATTCCTCCCTTCGGCGGGCAGATCGATTTTCTGACCTACGGCGGCATCTACCGGGCCGTCAGTCTGGACGTGAAAGAGCCCGCCTACCTGCGCGACATCTTCATCGAGGCGCAGGCCGAGGGCGATTTCCGCATCTACTCCTCCACGGTGGGCGAGACCATCGGCTGCACCCTGCAGGCCGAGATCCGCAGCCCCGCCGGGAGCAGAGCCCTGTACAGCGGTGAGCTCAGCCTGCCCATTGTGGGCACCCTGAACGGCGTGCACCCCTGGAGCGTGGAGCATCCCTTCCTCTATACCCTGACCGTCCGGCTCATCCGGCCCGGCACCAGCGGCCTGCCCGACCGGGTGCTGGACGAAAAGAGCACCCGGTTCGGCTTCCGCACCATCCAGTTCGTGGCCGGGGGCTTTTATCTGAACGGCCAGCGGGTGGAGCTGCGGGGCCTGAACCGGCATCAGAGCTACGCCTATCAGGGCTATGCCATGCCGGACAGCATTCAACAGCTGGATGCCCAATTGTTGAAAAAGCAGCTGGGCTGCAATGCAGTGCGCACCAGCCACTACCCCCAGAGCCCGGCTTTTCTGGATGCCTGCGATGAGCTGGGCCTGCTGGTGTTCGTGGAGATGCCCGGCTGGCAGCACATCGGGGATGAAGCCTGGCAGGCACAGGCATTGCAGAACTGCCGCGAGATGGTCTGCCAGTGCCGCAATCACCCCAGCGTGTTCCTGTGGGGCGTGCGGGTGAACGGCAGTTCCGATAACGAGGCCTTTTACAAGCGCACCAACGAAGCCGTCCATCGGCTGGACCCCACCCGCCCCACCGGCGGCGTGCGGATCGCCCGCAAGAGCCAGCTGCTCGAGGATGTTTACGCCTACAACGATTACTCCTACTCCGGCCGCGGCCCGGGCTGCGAGCCCCGGTCTGCCGTTACGCCTGACCTGCGCAAGGGCTACCTCATCAGCGAGTTCGGGGGCCAGCAGTTCCCGGCCAAGGCCTTTGACGATGAGCCGCACCGGCTGGCACAGGCCCTGCGCCACGCCGCCGTCCTCAACGATGCCATTGCCCAGCAGGGCGTGGCCGGTGCCCTTGGCTGGTGCATGGCCGATTACAACACCCACCGCGAATTCGGCAGCGGCGACCGCATCTGCTACCACGGCGTGACGGATCTGTTCCGCAACCCGAAGCTCTCTGCCGCCGTCTACGCAAGCCAGAAAACGCCCCGCTCCCCTTCGGACGTGGTGTTCGAGGTCTCTTCCAGCATGGCGCTGGGTGACCACCCCGGCGGCTTTGCCGGGGCCTGCTGGGTGTTCACCAACGCCGAGAGCGTCCGCCCTCTACCGGGGCAACGATTTCATTGCCGAGTTCACCCCCGACCGCGGGGGCCGCTTTGCCGCCCTGCCCCCACCCGCCCATCGAGATCCAGGATTTCGTCGGCTCCCTGCTGGAAAAGTATGAGGGCCTTGACCAGAGCACGGCCCCGCAGGTGGCGGCCATCCTCAACGAGATGCGCCGGGACGCGCTGAACCTTTCGCCCCTCTCCCGGGCGCGGATGCTCTCCCTGCGGCTGAGCGCAAACGACCTGCTCCGGATGTACTACAAATACATCGGCGTGCTGGGCGGGCCGTCCAGCGTTTACCGGTTTGAGGCAGTCTGGCACGGGCGCACCGTCCGCACCGTGGTCAAGGAGCCGGTGCAGTCGGTCCGGCTGGAATGCGTGGTGCACAACCCCATCCTGACCGACGGCCCCACCTGGGACTGCGCGGCGGTCAGCCTGCGGGCCATCGACCAGAACGGCAACCTGCTGCCCTACTGCGGTGAGGCCGTTCAGCTCAGCGTGGAAGGCCCGGTGAAGATCCTGGGCCCGGCCATCGTCCCCCTGCGGGGCGGCATGGCGGGCACCTACCTTGCCACCACCGGCGAAGCAGGCCGGGCCGTGCTGCACTGCCGGATGGAGGGCGCGCTGGATGTGGAGGCTGCCCTGACTGTACGCAAGCGCTCCGGCGCAGAGAATGCCAATTAAATTTCGTCCTTTCATGGTAGATTTGCAATCTGTTCAAAGTTTTATCATGGTTGGCTGATATTCTATTGTTGTGAACGATCAAACGCCCTCTCTGTCCATGCGTCCGCGTGGCTGAGAGGGTTATTCTTGAGGACAAAGGACCGGAAATCTATGAGAGAGAAACTTCGTCAGTTTATGATCGGCCGCTATGGCACCGATGGCCTGAACCAATTCCTGAGCATTGCCTCGCTGGCGCTGCTCCTCATCGCCATCATCAGCCGGGTCAACCTGTTCACCTATCTGGGCGCGGCCCTGCTGATCTTCTGCTACTACCGCACCTTCAGCCGGAACATCTCCAAGCGCACCGAGGAGAACTACAAGTTCTACACCCTGAAGGACCGGGTGGACAACAAGTTCAAGGGCTGGAAGGAGCAGTGGGCCAACCGCAGGGTCTACCACTACTACCGCTGCCCCCAGTGCCGCCAGAAGCTGCGCGTGCCCCGCGGCCGCGGCCGCATCCAGATCTCCTGCCCCCGCTGCGGCACCCAGTTCATCAAGAAGAGCTGAGCCATGTTCGGATATGTTATCCCGAATCAGGCCGCGCTCAGCCCGGAGGCACAGGCGCGGTACCGCGCGGCCTACTGCGGGCTCTGCCGCCGCATCGGCGCGCTGCACGGCACCCGGGGGCGGCTGACCCTGAGCTATGACCTGACCTTTCTGGATCTGCTGCTGTGCAGCCTGTACGAAGGCGAAAGCACCTGTGTGACAGGTTGTAATCACTGCCCCATCCACCCCATCCGGAAGGTGGAGTGGCGTTCCAGCGGTCCCACCGATTACTGCGCGGACCTGAGCGTGGCCCTGCACTACTACAACGCGCAGGACAAGTGGAACGATGACCACAGCCTGCTGGGCCTGGGCTTTGAAAAGATGCTTGCTGCCCCCACGCAGGAGGCCGCTGCCCGCTGGCCCCGCCAGTGCAGCGCCATCCGCACCTGTCTGGATCGGCTGGCCCGGTACGAGGCCGAGGGCAGCGAGGATCTGGATGCCGTTTCCGGCTGCTTTGGGGAGCTGATGGCCGAGCTGTTCGATTACAGGCAGGACCACTGGTCGCCGGAGCTGCGCAGCATCGGCTTCAATCTGGGCAAGTATATCTACCTGCTGGATGCCTACGACGACCTGCCCCGGGACGAGCGCAAGGGCGCATACAATCCCCTGCGTACCCTGAGCAGAGAGCCCGGGTACGAGGAAGAGATGCGGGAGATCTTTGAGCTGCTGCTGGCCAATTGCGCCCGCAGCTTTGAGCGCCTGCCCTGTGTGGAGGACGTTGACCTTCTGCGCAACATCCTGTATTCGGGCGTGTGGCTCAAATATCACTGCAAAAACGCAAAAAAGAAGGACAAAACCGCCTGATCCCGGCGGTTTTCCTTGATTTTTCCGTTCCAGTCCTGTACACTAGAGATTGCCTGTGCGGCACAGCGGCCGCACAGATGGTAATAGAGACGTGAGGAAGTAGACCGATGAGAGACCCCTATGAGGTTCTGGGCATCCAGCGCGGTGCCAGCGAAGACGAGATCAAAAAGGCTTACCGTGCCAAGTGCAAGCGCTGGCACCCTGACCTGAACCCCAACGACCCCACCGCCGAAGAGCACTTCAAGGAGGTGCAGGCGGCATACGATGCCATCACCAAGGGCGAGACCGGCCCCCAGATGGGCGGCGGCTACGGCGGCGGCTACGGCGGTGCCTACGGCCAGCAGAGCGGCCCCTCCTACGGCGGCTATCAGCAGGGGTACCGGCAGAACGGTTACTCCAACGGGGATTTCGGAGACTTTGGCTTTGGTTATGACCCCTTCGGGTTCGGATTCGGCTTTGGCGGCAATTATCAGCAGCAGCGCGGTCCCGGCTACAACGGTGCAGACACGCCTGAGATGCAGGCCGCCCGCAACTTTATCATCAACCAGCGCTACCCCGAGGCCCGCCGCGTGCTGGACGGCATCACCGTGCGCACCGCCCGGTGGTACTATCTCTCCTCGCTGGCCAATCAGGGTCTGGGCAACAGCATCGATGCCCTGCAGGATGCCCGCCGCGCCGCCCAGATGGAGCCCGGCAACACCGAATACCAGATGAACCTGCGCAATCTGCAGGACCCGGGCCGCACCTACCGCACCCAGACCACCTACGCCCAGCCCGGCGGCCTGATGCGCTGGTGCTGGAGCATGATCCTGCTCAACTTGCTGTGCAACTGCTGCTGTGGCGGCGGCTGGGGCTGGCGGTTCCGGATGTAAGCGCCAATAATGTGATGTAAGAACAAACAAAAACCTCCCTGCCGGCGTGGCAGGGAGGTTTTTTGCTGGTTCAGTTATCGGATCACGATCGTCCGGCTGATCTCGCTGCTGGAGTAGTTTCCGGCGGCTTTGGCCGTCTGGACATACTCGCCGGGTTCGGTGGGGAACCCGCTCTGGGTCGTGCCAAGGAAATCGAAGAGACTGCTCTTCTTTTTATAGGTGTAGGTCACCTTGCCGCCCTCGACCACCTGACCGTCGCTCTCGACCACTGCGGTGACGTTGTAGTTCTGGGCCTCTGCCGCTGTCATGCTGGCGGGAAGCTCCTGTGCCCAGTAGACACGCACGCCTGCACTCTTGGGCTTGATGCGGAAGAACGCCATACCGGCGGTGTTCACATCACCGGATTCCAGCGCCACAGCACCGCCCACATAACTGCCGGCTTCCGTAGGCTGCTCGTCCAGATAAATGCGGCTGAACACGCCCTCGGGCAGATATTTGCGGATGAGCTCCAGCGACAGCTTCATGCCGGTGGAGACATCCTTCAGCGTGGGGATGTAGAATTTCAGGACATCCATCACAGAGACCACTTCATCAGCCACCCGCAGCAGCACGCTCACGTCGTTGCCGTCGATCAGCTGCTTGATGTAGGCGTAGATGTTGAACTCTTCTTCCTGCTCAGGGTTCGCCGACATCTTTTTCGGCAGGGGGATCATCTTGAGCAGGGTGCGGATCTTGCCCGAAAGGATCAGGGTCACATAGCCCTGCGCTTCGCCGCTGGTGCCCATCACCACACCGATATACTGGGTATCTGCCGGGGTGGTCTGGACGCTCAGGGTAAAGGGGGAGCCATAGGTCAGATCCCCGTCTGCGGTCAGGCGGATCGAGACAACGCTGTTGGTCTCATCCACGCCTGCGGTGGTCAGGTCAGGCAGTGCGCTGCCCGCCGAAGCCGCCAGCGCCGGCGTGGCCGCCGCACTCAGGGCGAACACTGCCGCCAGCAGCAATGAGATCAGCCGTTTGGTTTTCATCAGCCAAAGACCTCCTTTTATACAGGTTCTTGTATCATGCAAAAATAAGGGTGCGGGGAACACACAGCACAGTGTCCCCGCACCCTCATTTTACCGCATTGTACCGTACAGGTCAATAACGGGATTCAAGTTAAATTTTGCTCAGCTGCGGGCCCTGGGCGGTATCTTTGACAGCCCAGCCCATCTCGGTGAGCTGCGCACGGATGGCATCTGCAGCGGCCCAGTCCTTGGCCTTCTTGGCGGCGGCGCGCTTTTCCACCAGCTCCGTCACCTCAGCGGGCACCTCGTCCTTCTTGCGGTTGTACATCAGGCCCAGCACGCCGGTGATCTCATCGAACGCCTTGGCGGCAGCCTCCAGCGCAGCCTTGGAGGAAGCAGCGGACAGGGTGTTGATCTCCTTGACCAGATCGAATACGGCAGCCAGCGCATCGGGGGTTGTTCAGGTCATCGTCCATGGCCTTGCAGAACTTGGCGCGGGCCTCGTCTGCCTTGGCGGTCAGGGTCTCATCGGTGCCAAACGCGGTCTTGCTCAGGGCAAAATCGAGGTTCTCGCGGCAGGTGTAGAGGCGCTCCAGGCTGTTCTTGCAGCTCTCGATGAGGTCCACGGTGTAGTTCAGGGGCATCCGGTAGCCTGCGGTCAGCATGAAGTAGCGGATGGGCTCGTAGCCGTAGAGGTCTGCCACATCGCGGACGGTGAAGAAGTTGTGCAGGCTCTTGGACATCTTCTGGTTATCCACGTTGATGAAGCCGTTGTGCATCCAGTAGTGGGCAAACTCGCAGCCGTTGGCGCACTCGCTCTGGGCGATCTCGTTCTCGTGGTGGGGGAAGATCAGATCCTGACCGCCGCAGTGCAGGTCGATGGTCTTGCCCAGATGGGTGCGGCTCATGGCGCTGCACTCGATATGCCAGCCGGGGCGGCCCATGCCATAGGGGCTTTCCCAGGCGGGCTCGCCGGGCTTGGCAGCCTTCCAGACGGCAAAGTCGGCGGGATCTTCCTTCAGGTCATCCTCCATCTGGCTGCGCAGCTCACGGTTGCCGCTCTCCAGATCGTCCAGCTTCAGGTGGCTCAGCTTGCCGTACTCCGGGTCGCTCTTGACGCGGAAGTAGACATCCCCGTTCTTGGCGACGTAGGCATGGCCGGAATCGATCAGGTCCTTGACGATGTCCAGGATCTGCTGGATGTGCTCCGTTGCACGGGGCTGAACGGTGGGCTTTTTGCAGTTCAGACCGGCGGCATCCTTGAGGTACTCGGCCTCAAAGCGCTGGGCCACTTCCTTCATGGAGGTGCCCTCCTCCTGGCCCTTCTTGATGAGCTTATCATCAATATCGGTGATGTTGGAGACATAGATGACCTTGTTGCCGCGGTATTCCAGATAGCGGCGCAGGGTATCGAACACGATCAGCGGGCGGGCGTTGCCGATGTGGATATAGTTGTAAACGGTGGGGCCGCAGACGTAGATGCGGTATTCGCCGGGCACCTGCGGCACAAACTCTTCCTTCTGGCGGGTCAGGGTGTTGAAAATCTGCATAAGAACTCTCCTTCTTGTAGGGCAAACAAAAGCCGCAGCAAAACCTCTCAGTCTCGCTTCACTCGCCAGCTCCCCTAATGGGGGAGTCCTTGGCAAAGAGGGCAGCTCCTGCGAATCTGCCTGAAAAAACAAAAACCCTCAAAGCAATATGATATCGCATATCACTTCGAAGGCGGTTTTCAAAATCGCGGTTCCACTTCTGTTTGTCGCTCAAAGCCGATAACGGCGGCTGCCGCGCCGCGATACTCCCCAGCAGGTTTCCCGCGGCGTGCTGTCCGGGCGCACTTCACACACGCTGCTGCAAACAGGCTCCCAGCCAACGGCCCGTTCTCTCTGTCCAGCTCACCTTTGCGCTACTCTGCCCGGGTAAACGCATTTTTCCTGATACATCTGTATTATAGCCGGGCCGGGGGGAGAAGTCAAGCAAAACGCAGGCGCTGGCATTTCAGCGGCAGCTCTGCGCCGATTCAATCGATCTCGTGCTTTTTACAGAAGTGCTTGCTGGCAAAGTACATTCCCGCCCAGATGGCGATGGCAAGCACGAGGTAGAACGGGTTCTTCATGGCAGACACCAGCGACTGCCCGAAAAGGGCCATCATAGCCACCATCACGCCCTTGCCCAGCAGCATGGTGACAAGGTAGCGCTTCTCGTCAAAATCAGAGATGCCAAAGGCAAAGTGCATAAAGGACGAAGGCGTAAAGGGCAGGAGCGACAGCATGAACAGGGACGCGGTGTCGAACCGGCTGACCCATTGCTCCGCCTTTTGCAGCTTTGCCGAGCGGCGGGCAAATTTCCAGAAAAAACGCTTGACGACACGCCGCCAGAGCAGGAACATCACAGTGCCGCCCAGCATCACCCCGGCCCAGCTGTACACAAAGCCCAGAAGGCCCCCGTGGGCCGCAACATTCAGCGCCACAATGGCAATGAGCGGCAGCGGCGGAAAAAAGGATTCCACCATCGCAAGGATCACGGGCGCAATGGGGCCAAGGCCGCCAAAGCCTTCCAGCAGGGCCTTCCAGAATTCCAGCGTTCCCAGCTGGTGGAGCCAGCCTATCATCGTCCTTTCCATCCCGCGTGTTCCTTCCCTCTCATTTTTCTTTAGTATATCCGGTTTCTATGACACGTCCCGTGAACAAAATACGAGCCTTTTTTTGTCATATCACCTATACTACGAGACTGCGGGGGCGTTTCCTGCACAGGGCGGGAATCTTTATGCTTTTCCGGCGGCTTCAGCGGCGGCCTTCTCAGCCCGGGCCTGCATCCGCTCGATCTGCTGGGCGCGCATCCGCTCCCAGCGGGCAAGCCCGGCTTCGTCCGGGATCTGGACGCAGCGGGCAAAGCTCCAGTGCAGGCCGTCCCGCCGGGCCAGCTTATAGCGCTGGAATACGCCCTTTCCAACCTCATTGCCGGTACCGGCGCAGGCAGGGCAGACCGACAAGGTATACCAGCCGCTGTTGCCCTTTTTCAGCCAGATATCGTCCGGCTGCAGATTCCCGCCGCACACCGGGCAGCTGGCAGTGATGATCTTTGGGTCGCTGCGCCAGGTGGACTGCTCCACATAGCCGCGGAACACCCGGAAGTCCCGGTAATCACCGGGGGCGGGGCAGAGGCTTGCCCGCAGGGATTCTTCCTCGGTGGGGTAGGCCGCCAGACCCGCCCGCAGGTCGAGCTTGCGGCAGACATCGGCGGTGTAAAGGGTATCGGACAGGGCATCGTGGAACGGGCGCTCCATCGGGATGCCCATCCGGGTCACAACGCTTTCCAGCGTCATGCCCTCGCCCTCCTTGCGGGGGTGCTCCCGCAGGAAGATCTGCTGCAGATCATACCACTGGGTGGGGCGGCTCTCGTCCAGATTGCAGAGGAAAAGGTTCTGCTTGAGCACCGGTACGTCATCCATGCCCCACTCGGCAAACTCGGCATCCGGGCCGCACCACTGCATAAAGCGGCGCAGCCCCTGCACGATGGGCTCGCCCCGGTCCAGGTCGGCCTGGGTCAGGCCCGTCACCTTGGCGATGTGGTGCTGCAGGGTGCGGAAAATGCGGGGCCGCAGGTGGATGGAGAAGGTATCCAGCACGTTAGCATCCTCGTCGATCTTCACCGCGCCGATCTCGATGATCTCGCCCCGGAAGGTCTGCTGCACACCATGATAATTAAAGAGATACGGCTTATAGCCGATGTTCCATTCCAGATCAAATAAAACCAGATTGCGTGGCATTGTTGTTTGTGTTCCTCTCAGTTCAGGATAAATTTTTCGATAGCTTCCGCCACGCCGTCGTGGTTGTTGTCGGCGGCGGTGACGTAATCGGCCACAGCCTTGACGGCATCCTCGGCATTCTGCATGGCAACGCCAACCCCGGCATAGGAGATCATGGAGCGGTCGTTCAGGCCGTCGCCGCAGGCCATCAGGTTCTCCCGGGTCAGGCCCATCCGCTCCAGCAGGGCGGCAAGGCTCCTGTCCTTTGCCACGCCCAGCGGCACGGCCTCGATGAAGAAGGGGCTGGAGGGGTACAGGTCGATCCGGCCCGCAAACTGCTCCTTTCCGGCGGCGCAGACAGCATCCCGCCGGGCAGGGTCAAGGGCGATGAGCATTTTGCAGATCGGATAGTCCACATAGGAGGCAAGATCATCCACATGGATCATCGGCAGCTTTGTGGTAAAGCACTCCTTGTTTGCCCACACGTCCTGATCCCGCTCACACACGATGCCCTCGCTGTTATAGGTCAGGATGGCCACGTCCTGCCGGGCTGCAAATTCGCAGAGCTCCGGGACGAACTCCGCTCCCAGCTGCACCTGATACAAAGCCTCGCCGGTCACGCAGTCCACGATCTTGCCGCCGTTGTAGGCCAGCACACAGCCGCCCTTTTTGTCCAGCCCAGCGCCTTTGCCAGCGGCAGAATGCCCGCTGTGGGGCGGCCGGAGGCCAGCACGATGGTCACGCCCTGTGCGGCGGCGGCATCCAGCGCCGCGCGGGTGCGAGGGGTAACGATCTTTTCGTCATTGGTCAGGGTGCCGTCCAAGTCCAGAGCCAGCACCCGGATATTCGATCTTGCCATGATTTTTATTCCTCGTTCTCAGGCAGGGGCTTCCCGCCGGATATTTTATTACTTACCCATCTATTTTACAATGCTTTCCCTTTTCTGTAAAGCAGGAAACCTGTTCCCCGCCCAGAGACAAGCAAAAAAATGCCGCCCGGCGAGCAAAACCGGACGGCTGAGAAGGAAGAAAACGCTGTGTTACAGGATGTCGATGTATTCCCCGGCCAGTGCCTTGTTCATGCTGCGGACGGCACAGAACTTGCCGCACATGGAGCAGGTGTCGCTGTGGTCATCCTCAGGCAGGCGGGCATCCCGGATGGCCTTGGCGGTCTCGGGGTCCAGGGCGCAGGCGAACTGGGCATCCCAGTCAGCACGCGGCGGGCATCGCCCATCTTATCGTCGATATCCCGGGCATGGGGGATGCCCTTGGCGATATCGGCCGGCATGGGCGGCGATCTTGGAGGCCACGATGCCCTGCTTCACATCGTCCACGTTGGGCAGAGCCAGATGCTCGGCGGGGGTAACATAGCACAGGAAGGCTGCACCGCTCATGGCGGCAACGGCACCGCCGATGGCAGCCGTGATGTGGTCATAGCCGGGGGCAATGTCGGTGACGAGGGGTCCCAGCACATAGAAGGGAGCGCCCATGCAGATGCTCTTCTGCACCTCCATGTTGGCGGCCACCTGATTCAGGGGCACATGGCCCGGACCTTCCACCATGACCTGCACGTTGTGTGCCCAGGCGCGCTTGGTCAGCTCGCCCAGACGCACCAGCTCTTCGATCTGGCAGACATCGGTGGCATCGGCCAGGCAGCCGGGGCGGCAGGCATCGCCCAGCGAGATGGTCACATCGTGCTCGGCGCAGATCTCGCAGATCTCGTCAAAGTGCTCGTAGAAGGGGTTCTCGTTGCCGGTCATGCTCATCCATGCAAACACCAGAGAGCCACCGCGGCTGACAATGTTCATCTTCCGCTTGTGGGTGCGGATCTGGTCGATGGTCTTGCGGGTGATGCCGCAGTGCAGGGTGACAAAGTCCACGCCGTCCTCAGCGTGCAGGCGCACCACGTCGATGAAATCCTGCGCGGTCAGGGTGGCAAGGTCGCGCTGATAGTGGATGACGGAATCGTACACGGGCACAGTGCCGATCATCACAGGGCACTCGTGGGTCAGCTTCTGGCGGAAGGGCTGGGTGTTGCCGTGGCTGGACAGATCCATGATGGCTTCCGCGCCCATGTTGACGGCGCTCATCACCTTTTCCATCTCCACGTTGTAATCCTTGCAGTCGCGGGAAACGCCCAGATTCACGTTGATCTTGGTGCGCAGCATGGAACCGATGCCCTCGGGGTTCAGGCAGGTGTGGTGCTTGTTGGCGGGAATGGCCACCTTGCCCTCAGCCACCAGCTGACGGATCTCCTCCGTGGTGCGGTATTCCTTTTTGGCCACGATCTCCATTTCCGGCGTGACGATGCCCTTGCGAGCAGCGTCCATCTGTGTGGTATAGTTCTGCATGGTACTTTCCTCCAAATGACAGTTTATCTCTGAACAGCAGGGTGCTGGTCATACAGGGGTAGGGGCAGGCAGCCGTCATTCAGAAAAAGCAGTACGCTCTGGATGCCGGCACCTGCGCAAAATACGCTTTTCATGTTGGTTTTCTCCATGAATTTTGTAACGCGGCCCAAGGTGGTGCCCCCGGTTTGCCGCGGGATGACAGATTATTTTACGATCTGCTCCGCCAGTGCCTTCAGCTCCCTGCACTCGGCCTCGATGTCCTCCGCGCCGAAGATCGCGCTGACAAGGGCCACACCGTTCACGCCGGTGCCCTTGAGCTGGAGCAGGTTCTCCTTGTGGATGCCGCCAATGGCCACAACGGGGATGTCCACGGCATCGCAGATAGCTTTCATCATGCCCTCGGGCAGAACATCCACGTCTGCCTTGGTGTGGGTAGAGAAAGCTGCACCCACGCCCAGACAGTCGGCACCGTGCCGGACGGCCTCCAGGGCCTCCTCCACGCTGTGGACGGATACGCCGATCATCATCTCATCGCCCACGCGCTGGCGCACCTGAGCAGCGGCCATATCCTCCTGCCCCACATGGATGCCCTCGGCGTGGCAGCGGATGGCAATGTCCACGTTATCGTTGATGAAAAAGGGCACGTTGTACTTTTTGCACAGGTCGTGGAGCTCAAACGCCTCCTTCAGGAAGGCTTCCTCGTCCAGCTCCTTTTCCCGCAGCTGAACGCAGGTCACGCCGCCCTTCAGGGCGCTCTCCACCTGCTGATAGAGGGTCTGACCGCCCACCCAGGCACGGTCGGTAACGGCATAGAGCCGCATATATTCTTCAGCGCACTTCATACTTGGCACCCTCTTCCAGCTGAGCCGGAGTCATATTGTAAATGGCATCAATGATGTAATTGCGGTAGGTAGCGTTGCCGTCCAGCGGGGTCAGCCGTGCATGGGCGATCTCGCCCGCAAGGCCCATGGCGCAGACGGCGGCAGCCGCAGCCTCCAGCGGCTGGCCGGGGTTGGCGGTGATAAATGCCGCCGTCAGGGCAGAGAGCTGGCAGCCCGTGCCGGTGATGGCACTCATCATTGGGTGGCCGTTGCGGATGCAGTAGGCTTTTGCCCCATCGGCCACGATGTCAATGGCACCGGTAATGGCCACAACGGCACCGGTCTTTGCGGCAAAAGCCTTGGCAAAGGCCACCGCGCCGTCCAGATTTTCCTCGGTGACCCTGTCGGCCACATCGGCATCCACGCCCTTGGTGGTGCCCGCGCCGGAAGCCAGCGTCTTTACCTCGGAGATATTGCCCCGGATGACCGTGAACCGCACCTCGTCCAGCAGGCGGTAGGCCGTCTCGGTGCGCAGGGCGGAAGCGCCTGCGCCCACAGGGTCCAGCACCACGGGGTGGCCCAGTGCATTGGCCTTTTTGCCTGCCTTGAGCATGGATTCAATGGTGCGGCTGTTCAGGGTGCCAATGTTGATGTTCAGCCCGCCGCAGATGGTGGTGATATCCTCCACCTCGGCGGCATCGTCGGCCATAATGGGAGAAGCACCGCAGGCCAGCACCATGTTGGCGCAGTCGTTCACGGTGACGTAGTTGGTAATATTATGAACGAGGGGGCTTTGGTGCGGACATTGGCAAACTGCTCTGCAAACATGACGCACCCCCGTCAGGAAAGGCTGCTCTGCATGGAGCGCAGGGCACCGGAGTGCTGCAGGCTGTACACCAGCACGCCCGCAATGACCGCACCCACAGCGGTGGAGATGAGGAAGGGCACGATGTAGGCGTAGAACGCGATGTCACCGGCGCTCTTGCCCATCAGGCAGATGGCCACCGGGTAAGCGCACAGGCCGCCCAGAATGCTGGTGCCGAACACCTCGCCCACCAGGGTGGCGATCAGATTTTTGGTCTTTGCGTAGACCAGGCCGCAGAGCAGGGCACCGAACATGCTGCCCGGGAAGGCCATCAGGCTGCCCAGCCCCAGGATATTGCGGAGCAGCGAGGCCACAAAGGCCACGCCCACGCCCCACCAGGGGCCCAGCAGCACGGCGCAGAGCACATTGACCATGTGCTGCACGGGGGCGCACTTGCTGCCGAACATCGGGAAGCTGAACACACTGCCCACCACGCACAGGGCGCAGAACATTCCAGCGAGAGCCAGCTTTTTCACAGAGAATTTTTTCATTGGTAACTCCTCTTTCTCAAAAAGCGGTCGAGGCTTGCTGGCCTCCTCTCACGCCGGAACACGGCTTCCCATCGCAGTTATTTCAAGGCTCAGGGCGCTCCCCCTCAGCCCGGAGCCGCCCATTGCGGCGGCTTGCGGCAACAAAAAACAGGAGACACCACAGCGGTGCCTCCTGCAAAAAATCATTTTCCTATGACTTCCTACGGCGGCATTATCCGCATCAGGTCAAGGGTCGAAGTTTGGTTACTTCCTCTCAGCCCGCCTTACGAGCTCCCCTGTGTTTTGTTTTTCGTAGGGTATTGTACACCCGCCGGGGCAAAAAAGCAAGAACAAGTTTTTCTTTCGCCTTTTTGCCGCCTTTTTGCCAAATCGCTTTTACAATTTCCCGGATTATGTTATACTTGTACCAAATTCCGCAGCGCCCGGGGGAGCCATTCTCTGCTTTGGGGCACTGCCCGGCACAAAAGGAGATTGAAGTTATGGGTCTCATCAAAGCAGCTCTGGGCGCGGCATCCGGCGTGATGGGCGACCAGTGGAAGGAATATTTTTATTGTGACGCTCTGCCTGCGGAGGTGCTGGCTGTCAAGGGCCAGAAACGGACCAATGGCCGCGCTGCCAACCGGCACGGCAGCGAAAACGTCATCTCGGATGGCTCTGTGATCGCCGTGGCCGACGGCCAGTGCGTGCTGATCGTGGAGCAGGGCAAGGTGGTGGACCTCTGTGCCGAACCCGGCGAGTACACCTACAGCACCGGCACCCAGCCCTCCCTGCTCAGCGGCGGGCTGAAGAACATCGACAGCGTGTTTGCCGAGCTGGGCAAGCGGTTCAGCTTTGGCGGGCAGGCCGGTTCCGACCAGCGCATCTACTATATCAATACCCGGGAGCTCACCGGCAACAAATACGGCACCCCCAACCCGGTGCCTTTCCGGGTGGTGGACCAGCGCGCCGGTATCGACATTGACATCGGCATCCGGTGCTTCGGCGAATACAGCTACCGGGTGGTCAACCCCATCCTGTTTTACACCAACGTCTGCGGCAATGTGGAAAACGCCTACACCCGCGACGCGCTGGACGGCCAGCTCAAGACCGAGCTGATGACCGCCCTGCAGCCCGCCTTTGCCCGGATCAGCGAGCAGGGCATCCGCTACTCCGCCCTGCCCGGCCACACCGCCGAGCTGGCCGAGGCCCTGAATCAGGAGCTGAGCGCCAAGTGGAGCAGGCTGCGCGGCATCGAGATCGTCTCTCTGGGCGTTTCCGGTGTCAAGGCCAGCGAGGAAGACGAGCAGATGATCAAGGAGCTGCAGCGCAGTGCGGCCTTTATGGACCCCACCCGCGCCGCCGCGCACCTGGTGGGCGCGCAGGCCTCCGCCATGCAGGCTGCCGCCTCCAACACCGCCGCCGGTCCCGCCATGGCCTTTATGGGGATGAACCAGGCTGCTGCAGCGGGCGGTGTCAACGCCCGGGATCTCTACCAGATGGGCGGCCAGCAGACCGCCGCGCGGCCTCAGGCCGCACCGGCCGCTGGCTGGACCTGCAGCTGCGGCCACACCGGCAACACGGGCAAGTTCTGTGCCGAATGCGGCAAGCCCCGGCCCGAAGCCCCGGCTGTCTGGGTGTGCAGCTGCGGTGCAAAGAACAGCGGCAAATTCTGCTCGGAGTGCGGCAGACCCCGGCCCGCCGCCAAGTGCGCCAACTGCGGCTTTGTGCCTGCCGACCCGGCCAACCCGCCCAAGTTCTGCCCCGAGTGCGGCAAGCCCTTTGGGGCCTGAGAGGGGTCTGACGCATGGCTGAAAAGACAACGAATTATCAGTGCCCGGCCTGTACCGGCCCCCTGCACTACGATGGTGCCAGCGGCAAGCTGGTCTGCGATTACTGCGGCTCGGCCTACGACGTAAAGGACATCGAGGCCCGCTACGCCAAAAAGCAGGCCGCTGCCGACACTGCCGCCGAGGGCGATGCCAAAAAAAGCCGCCCGCCTGCCCCGGCAGGACAGCCCGGTGTGGAGCGAGGCCGAGGCGGAGGGCCTGAACAGCTACTCCTGCCCCACCTGCGGGGCCGAGCTGGTCTGTGACGAGACTACCGCCGCCACCACCTGCCCCTACTGCGGCAACCCCACAGTGCTGGGCGGCAAGCTCTCCGGTAAGCTGAAGCCGGAACTACATCCTGCCCCTTCAAGCTGGACAAAAAGGCCGCCATTGCCCAGCTGACCAGATATTCACAAGGGCAAGGCCTTCCTGCCCAAGGCGTTCAAGAGCCAGAACCACATCGCAGAGATCCAGGGCGTATATGTCCCCTTCTGGCTCTACGATGCCAAGGCCGATGCGCGCGGCCGGTACGAGGCCAGAACTCCGAGAGCCACCGCGAGGGTGATTACATGGTGACCACCACCCAGGCACTACGATGTGCGCCGCGA
>ENA-OQDC01001011-OQDC01001011.1-human-gut-metagenome-genome-assembly--contig:-NODE-1011-length-16243-cov-2.913440_pt1 | contig 16243 bp, 19 predicted proteins | sample MGYA00242770_ERZ504601 | MGnify/ENA primary metagenome ERZ504601 (study PRJEB26092, sample SAMD00036305) | human gut metagenome | host: Homo sapiens | study: EMG produced TPA metagenomics assembly of...
CCCGTTTCAGGGATGGATCGCCGGCAAAGGCTTCGCCGAACACAGTCTCACTCATACCTCCGCCGTAGATATCCGCGTGATCGAAGAAATATGCGCCCTTGTTCCAATGCAGAAGTGAATGAAATGGTTCATTTTCCTACCTTCGATTTTTCAGAAAGTCGCATGCATCCGACTGCAATGGAAGGAATTTTTTTGCAAATGATTTGCCTAAAATAGTTTCTCTCATGATAAAAATCTCCTTTGTAATGATTTGATATTCGCGGAATTTTTCCGTAAAGCAAGTATGGAAGAAGTCCGGAAGTACAGAAATAATAATTGTTATACTTTTGACCATAGTATCATCATATCATAGAAGCGCACTCGAGAGTCAATGAAAAAAAGATAAAAGACGAAATTCCTACGAACTGTGAAATTAAGCAGTTTGTAGGAATTTTTTTTGGAAAAATTTTACAACCCAAAAATCAATGTAAATACAACCTTATAATGTTAAAATAAATATGCATATTCAACATATTTGTTGAAAAATAATGGTGCTTGAATAAAGGAGGGACAGCCGGAATGAATTTAAAAGAAGTTTATGAGATTTTTTATCCGGGCAAATGTAAAGAAAATCCATCTGTGTGGAATGTTCCCCCAAAATACCGTTCGAAAAAAGATTTTTTTTGAAGAACTTCTTCCAATGGAAATACGATGGATCAATTTTAAAATCTGGAATGATAAAGCACGAAGAAGCAGATTTTTTTCGAATTGTAAAGGAGAAACCCGATATATTGCATCATTACGCACATTTTTATTTGAACAACCATGGACTATCTCGAGGATAGAAGGAAAAGCGAATGAGCTTTTGAGTGGTCAGATTTCCGAAAAGGTTATGAATGAAAGATTTTTACGGATTGTAGAGAAAGAAGGAATCGAGATTTCGAGGAAGCTTAGATCATATTTGTTTGATGACGAGACAAATCAGTTGAAAACAAAATGGGGGAACGTACTGACGTTTTATGTTCTACTGGCTATTTTACCGGAAGAAATTAATCAGATTTACGTACAGTATTTGTATAATCAAGAACAGAGTGCGCAACTTAAGGGAGAAGAGGAGAGTAATGGTGTAGCAATAAAAGATGCTGCATTATTTCAATATGAATATCCACCGGATATGAGCATTGTATCGCCGGGAGAAAAAAATAAATCATACATGGGTAATCAAAAATGTAGGGGATACTCTATGGGAGAATCGATATTATGAATGTAATCAGTCTATGATGGAATTAGATGAAAAAAACAGAATTCTTCGGATTCCGAAATTTGTTTACCCGGGAGATAAAGTGTCTCCAAGTGTATCATTTTATGCACCGGACAAACCGGGAACTTATGTCATGAACTGGAAAATGAAGGATAGCAAAGGAAAGATTGTTTTCCCGGATAAATTGGGAATAGGATTGCATTTCATGGTAATGGATTTTGAAGAGGATAAAGCAATCCGGGGTGAAAATTATAATGTAATAGAAGAAATACCTCGACTTTCTGCCCCGATTATTGCAGGGAATTTGTATTCTCACACCTGGATTATTCAAAATACAGGAATGACTATTTGGAATGAGTATTATTTGGAGTGTATCAACGGAGATAACTTTTCTTACGTGAAAAAGGAATTATGCGTACCACTTAAAGCGCATGTTATGCCGGGGGAAAAAATCTCTGTCAAAGTGGAATTCGCAACGCCACCGATAGAAGGTATCTATACCATGGTCTGGCAAATTATGAAGAAAGACGGAACACCGGCGTTTGCAAAAAAACAGGAGGCTGGAGGTTCTGTTGAATCTGATATAAAAGATGTCGGAAACCATTTGTTTAGAGGAAGGAATCAGAGGAACAGTATGAGTTATGTAGTTACAATTTTCACTGAAAAGCATTTATATCGGGTGAATATTGAAGAAGGAACAAAATATACCATTGGATCTGGTGAAAAAGATGCATTTCCGATGTCAGAGCTTGGCGTAGACGGGCAACTTGGGATCTGTTTTCATGCAAAAAAACAAATCCTGAAGTTGAATGCAAAAAAAATCCCTTTGTCAGTAAAGGAAATGAAAGAAGAAGCTAAGTTAGTTAATATTTGTGAATTTCCGAAAATAGAAGTAAGGTTTACCAGGGATACTGGAGAATATTCAGAATCATATCCTATTCCATTATGAGTGTCAGATTCATATCGGAAGATCTAAAAAAAATGATATTGTGTTAAATGATTCTTATGATGAGCAGAAATCACCTGTTCATTACATCTGAAAGAGGAAAAATACGAATAGAGGATTTAGGAAGTAAATATGGCACTTATCTGAATGGAAGTCCCTTAAAAAGGCAATGCTGAAATCCGGTGATGAAATTGATATTTGTGATTTGCGTATTATTTGCAAAGAGAACACTTTATATTTTTATAATCTTCATGAAACACCGGAACTCAAATATCAGAAAGAGATAAATCATCCGGGGATGGCGACGAATATTGTTTCTATGCAGAAAGGGTATCCGGTATACCATCGTTCGCCGAGAATCAGAGAATCCTTGCCTGTGGATGAGGTGAGATTGTCGCATTTACCTAATAAACCACAAAGATTTTCTATCAGGAAAGCCAACTTTTTGCCACTTTTAAGTAGTGGTGCCATGGCGGGAGCTTCGTTTGCAATGTCGAGTTTTTCTCCTGCTATGCTTGCTATGCGTGCAGCAATGATGATTTCCCCTGTTGGAAGCCTGATTGGAAATAGCAATAAAAAAGCGCGTAAGATGCTTATGGTCGAAGAGGAAGAACGTTTCCAGAAATATGCGGACTATATTGCAGGAGAAAAAGCGCATATTCATGCTATCGGAAAAAAAACAAAAGGAAATCATAAACCAGGAGAATCCTTCGCCGGAAATATGCGAAACAATTCTGAATAAGATGTCGACTTCTTTATGGGAGAGAACAGCGACAGACTCTGATTTTCTGCAGGTCAGAATGGGTGCCGGGTATGCCCCTCTTTGTGTAGATGTAAAGCCGCCTACAGATGTCAACGATTTCCATATGGAAAGGGATGAACTGGAGGAGCTGACAGACCGTATTATACAGGAGACTCATTTGGTAGATGATGTCCCTGCCAGACTGGATCTTTTAAAGTATAGTTCTGTTGGTGTGATCGGAAACAGGGGCAAGGTGACAGACTTATTAAAGAATATACTGGTTTCGCTTTCTACATTGCATTTTTTCAGAGATGTTCGTATTGTAGGCGTTTTTGATCCGGAAGAAGAGGAAGAATGGAAATCTTTGCGCTGGCTTCCTCATATCTGGGACGATGAATTGCAGACCAGATATTTGAATTTTGATCCGCTTACAGAAGAATCTCTTGCAAGTCTTTCGCTGAATAGTGAAAAAGGATACGTAGATTCTTATGCTAAATTCCGTGAGAAAGTAAACAGTATCATTGCAGAACGAAAGGATCCGGATTTTCAGGCGAAGTGGAAAAATTGGGACGAGTCCGATTCCGCATTATATTTTTCTTTTCGCTTCCAGAAAAAAAATCGGAGTGCTTTTTATCAATGCTTTCCGAAAATGATCCTGCTATGGGGATATCAACAATTTTTTTCATATGATGAACAGTATTATCTGCCGAATTTCTGCCAGTATATTGTAAATGTGGATGATCCGTATGATGACAGAACGGCCACCGCTTTTTTATAAATACAGAGCAGATGAGAAAATGTGGTTTACCATGGATCAGCCGATTCCACAGAGAAAGTTTGATGCGTTTTGCAGACAGATGTCGGCTATCGAGGTTGAAGATGCTGTCAAGGGACAGATCCCGGTTTCGCTTACCTTCCTGCAATGTATGGATACAAACAAGGTACGCGACCTGAACGTGCTGGAAAGATGGAAAAAGAATGATAGCGCTGTGAATATCACTGCGCCGTTAGGGGAAGGTGAAGGCGGCAAGCTGTTTTCATTATCTCTTCACAGACACTGTTCTCATGGCCTTGTCGCAGGTATGACAGGATCGGGAAAGAGTGAACTGCTTATTTCATGGCTTTTATCTATTGCATGTAATTATCATCCGGAGGATGTTTCATTTGTAGTGATTGATTATAAAGGCGGAAGTACGGCAACATCGCTTGAAAAGCTTCCACATGTCTGTGGAATTATTACGGATGTTGGCAGTGGGATTGACAGATGTTTTCAATCGCTGGAGCATGAGCTGAGGCGAAGAGAAGCCATTTTTGCTTCGGTAGGTGCAAAGGATATCAAGGAGTACATAAAAGGATATCACAAGGGTGAGTTTAAAGAAGCGGTGCCAAGACTTCTGATCGTATTTGATGAATTTAAAGAGCTGATCAAGGAAAGACCGGTTGTCAAAAAAATGGTTGACTCCATAGCTGCAAAAGGAAGTTCTCTGGGCGTACATCTGATTCTGGCTACCCAAAGTCCGGCAGATGCAGTAGATGAGGGAACCTGGAATAATACCCAATATCAGATTTGTATGAAGGTGCAAAATGCTGCCGCCAGCAAGGTGATGATTCATGAACCGGATGCGGCGATGATTACACAGGCAGGAAGAGCTTATGTAAGAGTCGGAACCTCCGAAAAGGCAGAAATTTTCGCGTTGATCCAATCCGCCTGGTCCGGAGCTCCTTATCAGGAAAATAAAGAGCAGGGTGCTTTGGAAGTGCGCTATGTAGAAGTAGATGGATCGCGTATCAAAACAGTAGAAGAAAACCACACCCGATTTGTTTCGGATAAGAAAGAAATTGAGGCAGTGATAGCTTATATAGCAAGAACAGCAGAAGCGGCAGGTATAGAGAAGCAGCCATCGCCGTGGAAAACAGAACTTCCAGATCTCTTTAGCTGGAAGAAACTGCCGGTTGAGGGTGGCTTTGACGGAGAAAAATGGGAGATGACAGATGCTCCTTGGTTATCAGTGCCGATAGGTATTTTTTGACAGACCGGAGCTTCAGGTGCAGGGAATACAGTATATGGATTTTCCTGAAGGAAGGCAATTTTCGGTGTTTTTTGGAAGCTCGCAGACAGGAAAGACATCATTGCTTCGGACGATTGCAACATCTTTATGCCGTATGTATTCTCCGCGGGATATGCATCTTTATATCATTGCGGATATGGCAGGTATGGAGGCCTTCCCGCAGGTGGGAGGCGTTGTGGGATCCGGACAGGAAGAGAAGCTGGGTAAGCTTATAAATATGCTGATCAGTTTCCTGAATGAGAGAAGAAAAATCTTCAATCAGGAGAGAGTGGATTCTCTGAAAGCTTACCGGGAACTGGTTAGTGAAGAGATGCCGGCTGTTTTTGTTTTGATTGATCGCTTCAGTGGTATTCTGGAATCGAACCAGGATTATAAAGACATATTTGTCCGTCTTTTTAGCGAGGGTCCATCAAAAGGAATCTATTTTGTTTATACAGGTGTGAACAATACAGGCGTGCCTTATAAGCTGACGGCAAATGTTTCTGGGGCTATTTCTTTCATGCAGTCTGACCGAAGTGAATACAGCACTTTAATAGGACAGGTGAGAGAAGCAAGATTGCCGGACAGAGTAGGTAATGCTCTGATTAAAGTAAATCAGGAACTGATCAATTTCCAGAAGGCAATGTATGAACCTGGAGAAAATGATAAAGAGCGTGAAATGGCTTTGAAAGCAGAAGCAGAGGGCATGACAAGAGCTTGGAAAGGAAAACCTGCTTTGAGAATACCGGTTCTTCCGGAAAGCATTTCTGTGAAAAGTATGGCAGATCTCAGCAACAACGAGCAGGGAATTGCCGTTGGACTGGATGCAGAAAGCATAGAAGCGGTTCATGTAATGCCCGGAGAAACGACGGCAATGGCAGTTACCGGAAGAGTTGGATGTGGAAAGAGCGCAATGCTTCGCAGAATAGGAAAGATGGTACTGGAAGTGAATGGAAATACACTTTTATATTGCCTGGACTCAGAAAGAAAATCTCTGGCGGACTTGCAGGAGAAGGGAACTGCTTATGCGCAGCTTTCAGAAACTGAGAAAGTACAGGATTTATTTTCCCAGATCTTCAAAGAACTGACAGATCGCATGCGAAAAAGAAAAGAAGCTGCGGTCGAAATCACGGAAGAACCTTGGATGATCCTGCTTATCGATGACATAAAAGAATGCAGCAAGTTACCGGATGATATACAGCTGCAGTTACACAGGATTATGACAAAGACAAAAGGTTATGGCGTGCTGGTCCTCTGTGGAATCCGTCAGGGTGATCTTTTCAATTTTTATACGCAGGATCAGCTTGGTGTGGACCTCAAATCTTCCGGTGTTGCTCTTGCTTTGTCAGATACGGCAGTGCATTATGAAGGCTTTTATAAGAATAATTTTACGCAAAGCCAAAGAAATGCAGAGCTGGAAAAAGGCTTTGGAATCTTTTTTGCAGGCAATGGCAGCAAGAAGATCAAGTGCATAGATAGTTAGGAGGATGGGAAGATGAATCGAATCATAGTCACAATAAGAATAAAGCAAAAAAAAGAATATGATTTGGAACTTCCTGTAAATCAGAAGATCAAAGACTTGATGCAGGATATTTCAGATTCTCTGGAAGGACTGGATCCTTTGGCATCGTTTGACCCGGAACAGGTCAGTCTTGTGGATCAGAGGAATGGAAGAAGATTAAACGCAGAGAATTCCTTGTCGGAAGAGTGTGTATGGAACGGAGATATCCTGGAAATACAGGGATATAGATAGAAGAATGTATCTAAAATAAAGAGATTACGAAATAAAACGATCTTAAAAACGATGTATGTTTTTAAAGATAAAAAAGTCAGAAATGATGTATTAAGGAAAGGTGGAAATCAAATGAAAATTATTGTAACTCCAGAGGAAATGAGAAGTAACGCAACAAATATCCGCACTGAAAAGGCTAATTTTGAACAGTGTATCAGCAGCATGCGCACAATTGTAAACAGCATGAGTGGCGTATTCGAAGGTGAGGCTGCAACAGCTTTTGTATCAAATTTCGAAAGCTACAATGCCCAGTTTACATCTTTTGGAGAACTTCTGGAAAGCTTTGCACAGAAGCTGGATACAGCTGCCAATACTATGGAAGAAACTGACGGGGGACTTGCTGCATCTATGGGACAGTAAGAAAAGGCAATTTGTGCGGGGATACGTCCTCGCACAAAGATGTGCTGAGACAGAAATGAGTGATGAAAAGAATGAAAGAACTAATACTATCTCCGGAAGAAATCTATTATATCGGAAAAGTAAGTGGCGGAAAATATCTGGATTATGATTATATTGCCGCTATGCAGGATATTGGAAAGCGGGGGAAAATAAAAGCGCAGGAAATTCTGGATGGTCTTGAAAGGAAGGGATATGCCGAGGAGGATTTCTTAGGCAATCTGGAAGTAGAGCCGGCATGTACAGAAATGCTGCAGCCGGTTTATCAGGGGATGTATGAATCTGAGCTGATTTTACGGGAAGAGTCAGGAGCATCTGTACATTATAAATTTCATCATATGGAGAATAGAATTACATCTGTAGAGTGCCATGCACAGGAGTACCGCGTCAGGGCGCAGGACAAAGAAGGAATAGAAAAGATGCTGTATTCTCTTTTGGAGGAAGATGTGCATACAGGGGAAAGAGAAGCATACATTGCGATTGACCAGGCAGAAAGGAGCATCATTCTGAAAGGTACTCATATCGGAAAGGATACCTGTCTCTATTTCTATGCAGAAAAAGGTGGTTCTTTCTATGAGATAGATCCGGAACAAAAAGAAGAAACGATACTTCGCCTGGTTGAAAAGAATGTCGTTTGTGAGCAGGCAAAAAAGATTCTGATAGGAGACTGAGAAAATGGCATACAAAGATGAAAATGGAAAAATAACAATTGATGATGTCGCAGCCGGAGAGGATATCAGGAAAATCGAGCGGGCACAGTCTATCCTGCAAAATGCATTGCAGAGTCTGAGAGCAGCTCAGACAGAAGGGGCAAATTCAAAAGGTGAGACAGCCCAGGCTATTTATGATAAATCCCAGGAACTGATTAACCAGATTCAAAGGCTTGATAGTAATTTGGAGGAAACAACAAATTATATTCGCCATGTGCTTGCTGTTTATAAGGCGAAGGATGAAATGCTCAAGGAGATTATGGCAGCAGCGCAAAACATGAATTAAAGTGGAGGTATCCAACATGGCTAATATTAGAATTGACGCAGATGGATTGCAGAACAATATTTCATCTATGCGAGCCTATATAAATGAACTGGATTCTTTGAATGCACGGACACAGACGCTTATGACACAGATTGCTTCTTCCTGGGAGGGAGAGGCAAGCACGGCTTATATTAATATTATGACAGAGAGAATTCAAAAAGCAGGGCAGATGAAAGAGCTTTTACAGGAATTTATATCCTATATGGAATCTACCAGAACAAAATTTGTGTCAAGAGATCAGGAAAGTTCGTACTCTATCAGGGGATGCTAGGAGATGAGAAGATGATTATAGATGTGAATCCACAGACAATTACGGGAATCGCCCAGACGATTGCAAATGCTTATGGAGAAGTGGAAGAGGCAGCAAGAATTTTGACATCCATCACGGAACATAACAACTGGAATTGCAAAGAGAGGGATGCTATCAATGACTATACCCGTTCAAATGCCCAGGAGATTTTGAAAATCAGTGAAAAATCCGGAAATTTTGCAAATGTCATGAAGGTGGTTGCAGAGAATTTTACGACAGATGAGAAAAATATATCAGAAATGTTTACCAGCGTAGAGAGCATCATTGCCTCCATGCTTACGATCCAGCCGATCGGAAGTGGGACTACGACAAGCAATATCCCGGAGGGTGTAATGCCAATTAATAAATCAATCGGAGCAGGAGATATCAATCTTTCTTCTGTGATCGATCTGGCAAGTATGAAATTGTAGGGACAGGAGGAGAAGAATGGCATCCAGAATTATATTAGATCCAGAAACCCTGTTGGCGCAGGCTGGTGAAATGCAGAGCCTGACAGCAGAATATGAATCCCTGTTTTCGAAGGTTACGGGTACTCTGAATGACACCAACAATAATTGGAGTGAACTGTTAGCACATAATTTTGCAGGGAAAATAAGCAGCGCCCAGCAAAGCTTTGCAAGTATTACAGAGCTTCTTGCCAGTGGGGCGGCAGCAGCGAAAAACAGTGCTACAACCATGCAGTCGGTAGACCAGTCTCTTTTTAAGGTGTTCGGAGGAGAAGCTGGTGAGGGGATTATTTCCGGACAGGTACAGGGATGACTGATGTCATAGAGGATTACAGGAAATGGGAAAAGAAATCTAAAAAAGTAAAAGCAAAAAGTAAAAAGAAAAAAGACGGTTTTTTGGATTCTTTGAAAGCAGATATGGCAGGAGTGTCGAAAGCAATTGTAAAAAAAGGAAAGAAGACTGTTGCAAAAATAAAAAAATCCTATGATGAAAAAGGATTTGTTTATAAGGCACTTCAATATGGAAAATCTGCTGTAAAAGTTGGTGCAGGTGTTGTCAAAATTGCCGGTGCGGTAGCTCTGGTAGCAGGCTCCGGTGGTGCAGCACTTCCTGTAGCTGCTTGTATTACTTTAAGTGCCTGCAATGATATTTATAATGGCATGATGGATGCAACATACACCTATACCGGTGACTATAACAAGGTTGGTAATACAAATGCATTAAAGGATTTTCTTGTAAAAAAAGGTGGAGAGACAGGAGAAATCCTCTTTGGAGATGAGAAGCTGGGAGAAAAAATGGGCAGTTGGGCTTACACAGGATTGGACGTTGTTTCTTTCTTAAATGGTGTAGATAAACTTGGAAAATCTTTTGGTAAGCTTCAAACTATAACAAGCGGCACCGCAGAAACGTCAAAGGTATGGGGAGAAATTCACATGGATGACGTTATCGACAATGATCTTAAATATCTCAGCAAAGATGGAATTATTAAGACTATACTTCATATAGACCCCAACTCTGTAGCTAATTTTGGATATGACGTCGTCACAGGTACGATTAAATCTATAAAGTCAGCAGGAAAACTTGGCAATACTATAGCAGATCTGGCCGTTGGTTAGGACGAGAAAGGAAAATAAAATGGCAAAGCAATTACTACCAAATGGAAGCGTTGTAACCTTAAAAGGTGCAACAAAGAAGTTAATGACAATTGGCATTGAGGTTGAAATGGAGGGAGATGAAAAAACCTACGATTATATCGCAATTCCCTATCCGGAGGGTTATATCGATTCGGAAACCATGTTTCTCTTTATGCAGGAGGATATCGAAAATGTATCTTTCGTAGGTTTTGTAGATGCAGAAATGCAGGTTTTTCGAACTGCATTAGAAGAAACAGATGAAAACGATGCTGAGAAAGAAAGTGATTCATAGTATGATCAGCGACATTTATTTGGCACGTAATCGGAGCATAATGAGAATCTCCGCTGCCTGTAGCTGTCATATAGGAAAGCGAAGAAAAAATAACGAGGACAATTTTTTCTTTGCGGGACGCTATATGGCAAGCTGTAACAATGGACTCGGAAGTATTTTAGAGAAAAATTTTCCGCTAAAAAAGGACAGATTCTTTGCTGTTTTTGATGGCATGGGAGGCGGAGAATATGGCGAGATTGCTTCCTATATGGGTGCAAAGGCAACAGAGGAATACTTGAATGCAGAAGAAGCAGATGATATTGCAGGTAAAAAAGGCTATCTGGAAAAAATGTGTACGCATGTAAATGACAGGATATTTAAGGAAACCCTTCGTTTGGATGCGGAGATGATGGGATCTACTTTGGCAGGACTTTATTTTACAGGAAACCAGGTTTGGACTGTAAATGTGGGGGATAGCAGATGTTTTCTCCTGCGAGATGGGAAGCTTCGGCAGATTTCCGAAGATCAGACAGACGAAGCCTATATGAAAGAAAACGGTATTCAGGGACGAAAGCCTTATTTGACCCAGTATATGGGAATGAATCCGGAGGAAGTGCGCGTACTTCCCTATATGGATTGCCTGCAGACGAAAAGGGGAGATCGTTTTCTTATCTGTAGCGATGGCGTGAGTGACATGGTGCCGGTAGATTTTCTGGAAACCATGATGCAGCAAACGCAAAGTACGGCGAAGTGTGTCGATGCAATTCTCACAGCAGCGTTAGATGCAGGCGGTAAGGACAATATTACAGCAATTGTTTTGGAAATAAACAGATAGAATTACAGGAGATGTAAATGGATGAGGAGAGATATCCAGCTCTGCCCTGGCAGGGATGGAAGATTGTAAAAAGGCTGGGACGAGGCGGTTATGGCAGTGTGTATCTGGCACAGCGGAATTCGGCGGGTGTCATGGAAGATGCTGCTGTAAAGGTGATTTCTTTCCCAAAAAATGAAGAAGACATTGAAGCTGATTTTACAGATGGATATGATCTTGTCAGTGTAAGAAATAAGTATAAAAATATGCTTCACAGATACGTAGATGAGTATCAGATCATGCTGGCATTTAAAGGGCAGACCAATATTGTCAGCTGCGATGATTTTGAAGCAAAACCGCATAAAGACGGAATTGGATGGGATGTTTTTATCCGTATGGAACTGCTGACCCCATTGACTACATTGATCAAACAGTATGCAGGAATTATTCCTGAGGAAATGGTTATAAAAGTCGGAAAAGATATCTGTTCGGCGCTGATGCTTTGTGATTCTAAAAATATCGTACATAGAGATATTAAGCCGGAAAATATTATGGTATCGGAATTTGGCGATTATAAATTAGGTGATTTCGGAATTGCCAGAACTATGGATCATACAACCCAGGCAACGACAGTAGGATCAGAGCGTTATATGGCGCCGGAAGTGATTAAAAGAGAAGAATACGGAAAAGAGGTAGATATTTACAGTCTTGGACTGGTGCTTTACTGGATGCTGAATAACCGTAAGCGTCCGTTTATCGATTGCGGATCATTTACCAACTCATGATGAAATTGAACTGGCACAGGCAAGGAGAGAAAAAGGGGATCCTTTGCCACGACCTAAATATGGAAGCAGGGATTTACAGAATATCGTTTTGAAAGCTTGTGCATATGCACCAAAAGACAGATTCTCTTCTGCCAGAGAAATGTACCAGGCGTTGGAGGTATTACAATCAGGTGGAAGTATACCAGAACTGCCGAAGCCTGAACCACCCGGAAAACCGAAACTGCCGGATGATGAAGGCGGGCTGCTGGGAGGATGGATTTCAGCAGAAGATGGTAAGGAGAATGGAAAGAATTTAGATGATGAGGATGAGTGGAGTTCTGTACATGTCACTGAAGAGAAAAGGAATATAGAAGAAGGACCTGCTGTTTTAGAAGGAGCTTATCCGGATGAGCAAGAACTTAAAACGATAAAGAAGGTTTTAAATATCTGCACAGTTATAATGGGAATCTGTACGTTTGGAATTGCTTTGTTATGGTGTATTCCTATCAGAAAGAAAATTCTAAACAGAATAGACAGACGAGAGCCAATCAGCGACGGATTAAAGATAGCGGCTACTATGATCGGACTTATACCGGGGCTGTTACTTCTTGTAAATGAAGATATTTAATTAAAGTGGCTGGAAAGTTGTCCAATCATAAGAGAAACAGGAAAAGAAAGGAAGAGAGAGTATGAGGAATCGAAAAGTTAAGATTTTTGCACTTGTTCTGGCAGGTTGCCTGAGCTTATCTGGATTAACAGGATGCGGCGGTGGAATTAAGATGACAACTGACGATACATCGTCCAAATCAGATAGCGGATTGATGGGATCTGCAAAAAAAGAAGCAGAAAAAAGTGATGAATCAGAAGCAGATTCTGCCGATGAAGAGGATAAAATAAGTGATGATATGATTGGGCGGTATGTATCCCAGGGATATGAAAATCCTTCCTTTGGATTTGCAATTTCCCTCCCAGATACTTATACGTTGGAAAATAGAAACAATGTCGCACTAAACGATGCGGACATTGTAGAATCTTCTAATTCAGAAGGCACTTATGATTATTTAAAATCTTTAATTTCGATGGGAAGTGCGGTAGTTTTTTCGGCGGAGGATGGGAATACATATATTGAAACGAACATTCAAAATGCAGCGGTTTTAGATAAAACAGCTAAATGGGATGAAGAAAAGAAAATAGCGGAAAATTCAGTGATGACTGAGGATGATGCTAAAAAATTGATGGGAGAAGATGCACAGGTTACTGAATTTCAAAATAATGTGGAAGAAATCACATTTTTGGGTGAGAAACATTATGCGGCACAATATACATTTAAGAACTATGATGTTTCGTATTATGGTGTGACTGTGTTTTTGGTGAATGAGCAGGATTCACGGTATATGTTAGCTGTCAATATAATTGGAGTAGATCTGAATGTAGTAGATCAGGCGGATCAGTTCTTTAGTGTATATACGGAGTAAGGTGAAGGGGAAAAAAGAAAGGTATGAAAAAAGTTTTGTATATTGTTTAGCCTTTTGATGTCCACAATGGTGTTTACAAGCATGTGGAGCTGGCATTAAGTATAGTAGTGACAGTAATAGTAGTGGTAGTAAGCAAACTAAAAATGCAGAGCTGGTGGATTTAGGATCAGATCCGCAGGCTTATATGCTTTACGGGACCTATCGGAATGAAGAAAACTATAAAGATGAAGATGGTTCCTATGCGAATGAGCATGCGGATGATTATGACTATATGACTCTCCAGCTTGAGGATTCGGAAAAATATGAGGTGCAGATTCTTCCGATACAGATATATGCAGACACTGATTTCCTGATTTATGACCTGTCTGGAAAAACAGACAAAGAACTGAAAGAAGAGGAAGGTCTGACAGACCAGCAGATTGGCGCATTGCATGAATATTGGCAATATAATCACATTCGTGCCTCTTTTGTCGAAAGAAAAAAATATAGTGAGGATGGAGAATATTCTTATTCGGTAAATACTCTCTTCACATTTGCCTACGAAGTAGTAGGAGACAAACTCTATATGGGATTAGAAGCTTTGATTATGGATGATGAGGATGAAACTAATCTGGGATATCATGTACAAGATCGCAAGGATTGGGTTGAATACTCTTATGGCTTCGACGGTTTGGATTTAATTTTGTCTAAGGACGGAAAAAGTACAAGACTTAGATCTGCGGATATACTTTATGCAGAAAAAAAGAATGAAGGACTTTATGAATGGGGATATGCCAAAAATTCTAGTTCCGGATATGATGGGATAGTTCATTTGTCTTTGAACACGGAAGACGGTGATGATTCTTATATTGAGTGGGCAGATGGAAGAACAGGTGAGAATGTAAAAACACAGATTGATGGCAATCAGTTTACTCTTACCTGGGACAGCACCTATCGTTACGATTATGATCTTGGAGAATCGGAGGAAGGAGAAGGTGGAAAAATCACAGGGATTTTCCTGATTACTAACCGACCAAATGGAGGAATGGATGGAGGCTTGTCCATCTGTGTTGATGGAAAATGGTATCCTTATGTTTATGATTCCACTGCATATTGGAATGGTGAATTAAGTGATAATTTAGAGACAGATGCTGATGTGAGCAGTATGAGTGAAGATGAGCTGGGAGAGTTAAAAGAAAACCAGACAGCAGTCTCAAGCGGACTTATGGGAGCCTTCAAAGAGCAGGGACTTGATTCCACGAAGATAGACGAGTCGACGGGAACGGTACAGATGGATAATAATGTGCATTTTTGCATGGGATAAGGCAGATTTGTCAGAAGAGGGAAAAGCTTATCTGGATCAATTCCTTGCAGCCTATGTACCGGTAATATCCAGTGCGATAGAAGATGGAAAAGTATCGACAATCGTGGTGGAGGGGTATACCGATTCAGCAGGAGACGAGGCTTACAATTTAAAACTCTCTGAGGAAAGAGCAAAGACTGTTGCAGATTATATTAAAGCAGGTTATCCGGAACTTACGAATGCTATCGAGGTTGTCGGTAATGGAGCAAATAATCTGATTCTGGATGGAGAAGGAAAAGAAGACGCTGCAGCATCAAGACGTGTAGAAGTCAGATATGTCCTGAAGACAGAGTAGTGATAAAAATCAAACATAAAATAATATAATAGAAAATAAAAGCAGACACATAAGGAGAAGATAAGAATGGCGGAAAAAATTGATCTTAATACACTTCCGAAGGGACTTACAAAGGAAGAATTTACAGCTTTGCCTAATTTTAAAAAGATACGTTCTTTTTTTACCTGGTCTGGTGTGGTATCTATTGGATCAGGGATATTGATTTGTTCAGAGTATGGAAAGGTATGTCAAAGTGTACTTCGGGCTGGAGGAAGCCTTGAGGAGGTGAACCAGCTATGGGCAGTAAAGCTTAATATGTTGTTTATGATTTTTGATATTGTTATGGGAATACTCCTGATAAAAAAGAAAACAACAAAAATGGCGTATATTCTTGCTATAACAGAATTGGTCTATATAGTTCTGGTACTTGTATTAGGCGGGACGATAGGTATTGGGGCTATAGCCTTTTTACTTGCTTTAGCCGGTGCAATCCGGATTGATAAAAAATGGAAACAGTATCAGGAAATATCAGGTGGAAGCAATCAGTTAAACCATACAGGGAATAGTACAGCCAGAACAACACAGAACAACACATATACAGAAATTCACACATCCGAAACTGCTAATAATGGAAGCACCTGGCAGCAGGCGGAAAAAAATAATGATTTTGTATCAGCTGACAGCCCTAAAAGTCTGGAGGAAACACTGAACATTTATAAAAAAGAAAAAAGCTGGTCTGCAGAAAATGATATGATAGAGACTTTGAAGAACAGCAAAGTATGGGTTCCATACATTAGTGAAAAAAATCAGCTGGATATTCTGAAAAATGGAGAAAGATATTATCTTCCAGTGTTTACAAGTAGAGCAGAAATGAAAGAATATGGAAAGAAATTTTCTCAAAGAGAGTTACGCTTTTCTGATGTGATGGATATGGCAAAGAGATCACAATATGCATTAACAGGTCTTGTCATCAATGCGTTTACTGATTCTGTTATTTTGGACTGGAATCAGCTCGGCACGATAAATCCTGGTGGCGATGACGAAGAAGAAGAAACTATGTATACGAGATAGTTGCAAAGAAACCTTACTGATATTCAGAAGTAAAAACTGAAGATCGGTAAGATTTTTACTTCTGAAATTTGGAAGTGATTTTGCGGAATATTGAATAAGAACACAAATACCCATATGAAAAATAGGTCTTACTGAATGAAATGGTT
>ENA-OQDC01001012-OQDC01001012.1-human-gut-metagenome-genome-assembly--contig:-NODE-1012-length-16240-cov-4.444920_pt1 | contig 16240 bp, 10 predicted proteins | sample MGYA00242770_ERZ504601 | MGnify/ENA primary metagenome ERZ504601 (study PRJEB26092, sample SAMD00036305) | human gut metagenome | host: Homo sapiens | study: EMG produced TPA metagenomics assembly of...
GGTATCATCAGCAACAGACCTTGTGAAGCGGTGTACGTTGTAGTCAGCGCACCGGCTTGCAAAGAACCGTGAACGGCGCCGGCAGCACCGCCTTCGGATTGCATTTCCTGTACCAATACTGTTTCGCCGAAGATGTTTTTACGACCTGCGGCAGCCCATTCGTCTACGTATTCAGCCATCGTAGAAGAGGGTGTGATAGGATAGATGGCAGCTACTTCCGAGAACATATACGAGATATGTGCAGCAGCCTGGTTACCATCACAAGTAATGAATTTCTTCTGTTTAGTCATAACTAAATTGAATTATTTATTTAAGTGAAAAAATCTCTCTCTTAATACAAGAAACCGAATAACCAGAGAGGTATTTGGTTGCCTCGGCCTATTTCCGCCTTATGCAGTACATAAGTAACTCCGGATTATTCTTATCTTTGTTCCTTCCGGACAAATCTTGAAAGGCATCACCTCATCTACCATGAATGAGATGTTCTTGTCGCCCTTGTTCACTTTGTGGTCCTTCCACATTGTGTTGGCAAAGAAAGTGTCCAATACGTCTTGTTCTTCCACCTTGACGGGATAGATGGAATACATCAGATTTGAATTGTGCATCATTATCTTCGACGGCTTCTTGGGGAATTCTTCTCCCTTAGGATAGACCATATTGATGAGCCGTGCGTCTGCCAGATACTTGATGTAATTCATTACTGTGGCGCGGGAGGTCTGTATGTCGTTTGCCAGTTGGCTGACATTCGGCGCTTTCGGCCCGTCCACGGCCAACAAATATAGTAATTTCTTTATCTTCGAAAGGTATTTCAGCTCAATTTGTTTGATAAGCAGGATGTCTACTTCCACCATCATGTTCATCGTCTTGAGCAGATTCTCCGAAAAGTTACGCTTTTCAAGGAAGAATGGGTAGAAGCCGTGGTGCATATAGTCTTGCATGTAGTCCAATGGACGTACTTTGGAGAGGATGCCTTTGGCTATCTGTTCGTGGTTGCTCAGAATTTCTTCCAGCGGATAGGCATGGAACTTCATGCCCGTCTGCAAGTTCAGGTATTCGCGAAAGGAGAAGCCGCGCAGGTTGTAGCTTTTCACAATGTCGCGCAACTCCAGATTCTCTTCTTTCAGGCGCATTACGGAGGAACCGGTGAATACGATTTTCAAGTTGGGGAAACGGTCGTAGCATATGCGCAGCTCCTTGCTCCACTCCGGGTATTTGAATACTTGGTCTATCAACAGCACTTTTCCTCCGCGGCGCTGGAATTCGGCGGCGAACTCCACGATGCCATGTCCGGAGAAGTAGAAGTTGTTCATGTTGATGAAGAGGCAGGAGCGGTCTGTGCCGAATTTCTCTTTGGCATATTGCAGCAAGAAAGTAGTCTTACCTACGCCTCTTGTGCCTTTGATACCGATAAGACGGTCATTCCAGTCTATTTCGTCCATTAGGTCGCGGCGTACGGGGGCATTGGTATGCTCTACGAGATAAGCGTGTGTACGGTAAAATGCTTCCATGCTTTAAATTCGGTTTATCGGGCGACAAATATACGGCTTTTTTATAGATTTGCAAAGTAGAGATGGCAAAATATTATATAACTTTGCACTCTCATACAAAACGTGAGTAATTGGTTAACATTTGAAAGATGAAACTTTATGTGTTCAATCCTGATGCAGATATGGCATTGGGAAATAATGAAGAAAATTATATGGCGCCCGCTACCATCCGCCGTATGGCTGAAGACCTGGCTTTGTTACCGATTTGGTATGCCCGGCCGGGTAGTGGGGTACTGGCCCCTTCCGCCTATAATGCAGATTATCTGAAACAGATGCAACAGTTGTTCCGGCTGGATGTACATTTGGTGACAGAGCCGGAGCTGCCCGATTATGCTGATGTGCGGGTAATGCCTTGGGGATGGAATCCCGCTATCCGTAAACGGATGTTGAAAGGCGGTGTTCTGGAAAGGAATCTTCCTACGCCGGATGCTTTGGATAAATATCGTATGAAGGCTGCCCGTAGTAACGCTTTGGCTTTTCGTGCACTTTTCTATTCCAATAAAATAGATTATACTTGTGGTGACGGTTGTTGCTTGGTGGAGGCTGATGGTGGAACTACGGCTATCTCTCTGGATATTATTGGTCGTTACAAAGAGGGATGTGTGTTTAAATCACTTTGGTCGGGAAGTGGGAAGGGATTGTGTTGGTGCCGTCATGGCTTTACGAAAAATGTTTCCGATTGGTGTAGTAGGGCGCTGAAAGAAAATGGAGGTTTTGTGATGGAGCCTATATTTGATAAGGTGGAAGATTTTGCCATGGAATTTTATTCGGATGGCCGGGGAAAGCTTCTTTTTGTCGGCTATTCCCGTTTTGTTACGGATGACAAGGGGGCTTATCGTGGTAATATCCTTACTTCAGATGGGCAAGTGGAGGAATGGATTCAGCAATATGTGCCCTTTGAAGCATTTGTGCGCATACGCAATATGATGCAGAAGGCATTGGAAACGGGTTATGCTACATCTTATACGGGTTTTTTGGGTGTGGACATGATGGTCTGCCGTCAGAAGGAAGGGCATCCGTATGCCATCAACCCCCATGTCGAAATAAATCTACGGATGAATATGGGAATCGTTTCCCATGTGCTTAGTGATCATTTCATTGTCCCCGGTGGGGAGGGACGTTTCTCCATCGATTGCTTTCCGACCCATGAAGCTTTGATGGAGCGGCATGAGCAGGATGCGCAAAGTTATCCGCTGGTGGTAAAGGACGGCAGGGTTGTTTCCGGCTATCTGCCTCTGGTTCCGGTCACTCCGAAGAGCCGTTACCGGGCTTTTGTCTGTGTCACTGCTGCTGAATAGCTTCGCTTTCGTTTCCGCAACGGTCTATGGCTGTCACGGCAAAATATTTTCGGGCAGTCCACGGGCGGATGGGGGCATAGGTATATTCCGTGCCTTGTACTCGTTGTGCCAGGATATTCTCCGGATTGGAGGTATCTACGGGATAGGTGTCCGAACCGTAGATTACATACATCGGAGCATTCCGCTTGTCATTATCCGTGGCGGGTTGCCAGCTTAGTTTCCAATAGCCGTTTTCCGGTGTTTCCACCGTGAGTCCGGCGGGAGGTGTAGGAGCTACATTGTCTATCCACGGCATGGCGGGTTGCAGGGCCGGGGCGGTATAGAAGTCTTCTTCCAGCGCATCATAAAGCCCTTGCGTATTGTCCATCAGATACTTCACGCGGTAGTGTGCCTCGCCCGCTAGACCGTGGGCGCGGATAAAGTGCATCTGCCGTTCAATCTCGTCCAGCGTCCAGTTCCCTTCGCTGGGGTCGAGGAAGTAGATGCCCAGACCGGGAATGATTTGGCGTCCGTTACTTTGTTCCTGCCAGTCAAGGGCAAAGGGATAGAAATGATTGCCACGGAAATAGAGCATCGGATAAATCTGGTCCTGGATGCCCTCGCCCAGCCAACCCTGCACGTCCTGATAGACGGTGTGGAAGGCATTCCAGCCACGGGAAGGGTAGCGGGAAGTGTCTTTGTATTTTCCTACCGGACAGGTGCTGACTTTTACCCAGGGTTTCATGGCTTTTACACCTTTATATATATAGCGCACTATTTCCGTCAGGTTGTCTCTGCGCCATTGGGCAAGGCTGCGTCCTTTGCTGTATTTGCGGTAGTCGTAGCTGTCGGGAAAACGGGGGGCGTTTTCCGGATAGCGCAGGTAGTCGAAGTGTACCCCGTCTACATCGTAGCGTTCCACCACTTCGCGGACAAGGCTCATCAGGTATTCCTTGGTTTGCGGATGTCCGGGATTCAAGAAGTATTCGCGTTTGTAGGGTACGCAGATGGCGCGTTTCTTCTTGGTGACCGACTCTTTGCCGAGGGCTGCCACATGCTTGCGGTTGCCCAGAGGAATGGTCACCATCCAGGCATGGCACTCCATGCCGCGCTTGTGGCATTCGGCTATGGCAAAAGCCAGCGGGTCGTAGCCGGGGTCGCCGCCTACCTTTCCGGTCAGTATGGAGTTGTAGGGCTCGATGGCCGATTTGTAGAGGACATCTCCCCGTGTACGGGTCTGGAACAGTACGGTGTTGAAGTTGGCGGCTTTCAGTCTGTCCAATATTTCAATCAGTTCGGCCTGCTGCTTGCGGATGCTTTCGGGCGAAGTGGCGCGTGTCTGCGGCCAGTCCAGCCCATAGACGGCGGTTATCCAGGCGGCACGTACTTCATGTTTGGGCGGTTGTGCGGCAAAGCGGCAGCAAGATTGGCTATATATAGTAAAATGGAAATAATTCGTTTCATTTTTCCTTTTCTTCTTTATTTCTATCATTTTTTCTCGGCGAAGATAAGCAAAACACCCGATTATTTTGTGCTGTTTACTTGGAAACTGTTACATTTGCATAGATTAAAGATATTAACACGCCATGATTACATTTACGCTTTGCCTGCTGGCGTTGATAGCCGGCTATTTTATCTATGGACGCTTTATAGAACGCGTCTTCGGTCCCGATGACCGCAAAACACCTGCCCTTACAAGAGCCGATGGTGTGGATTACATTCCACTGCCTACTTGGAAGATTTTCATGATACAGTTTCTTAATATAGCCGGACTGGGACCTATCTTCGGCGCCATCATGGGAGCCAAGTTCGGCACGGCATCCTATCTGTGGATTGTACTTGGCAGTATCTTTGCCGGTGCAGTGCACGACTATCTTGCCGGTATGCTCTCCTTGCGGCATGACGGGGAAAGCCTGCCGGAAATCATCGGACGTTATTTGGGGTTGACCACTAAGCAGGTGATGCGTGGCTTCACCGTTGTCCTGATGATATTGGTGGGAGCTGTCTTTGTGGCAGGCCCTGCCGGACTGCTTGCCAAGCTGACCCCCGACAGCTTGGATACCACTTTCTGGATTATTGTAGTATTTGCTTATTATATTCTGGCTACCTTGTTGCCAGTAGATAAGATTATCGGCAAGATATATCCGTTGTTTGCCATAGCCTTGCTGTTTATGGCTGTCGGTATTTTGGTGATGCTCTATGTCAACCATCCCGAGTTGCCTGAAATATGGAACGGCTTGCAGAATACACATCCCAATGCGGCTTTGTTGCCTATCTTCCCTATTATGTTTGTCAGTATAGCTTGTGGTGCAATCAGTGGCTTTCATGCTACTCAAAGCCCTCTCATGGCACGCTGCATGACAAGTGAACGCCACGGACGTCCCGTCTTCTACGGAGCCATGATAACCGAAGGCATTGTAGCTTTGATTTGGGCTGCCGCCGCCACTTACTTTTTCCATCAGAATGGCATGGAAGAGACGAATGCCTCCATTATTGTAGATGCCATTACAAAAGACTGGCTGGGCGCCGTATGTGGAGTATTGGCTATTCTGGGTGTCATTGCCGCCCCTATTACCAGTGGTGATACGGCTTTCCGTTCGGCACGTCTTATCGTGGCTGATTTCTTGGGAATGGAACAAAAATCCATGCGTAGTCGTTTATATATCTGCATACCGATGTTCCTGGTGGCCATCGGGTTGTTGCTTTACAGCCTGCGCGACAAGGATGGCTTTGATATGATTTGGCGCTATTTTGCTTGGGCCAACCAGACTTTGTCTGTTTTCACCTTGTGGGCAATTACCGTTTATCTGGTGCGTGAGAAAAAAGGGCATTATTTTTATATCACCTATTTTCCCGCATTGTTCATGACGGCTGTATGCACCACTTATATTTGCATTGCTCCCGAAGGACTCGGACTTCAGCCGCAGTATGCGCTGCCGATAGCTCTTTTGGCTGCTGTATTGGCCGGCTTCTGGTTTAATATCTGGTATTTCAAGACGACTAAAAACTTTGGTAATGAAAAAATAAAGAAATCTACCGGGCTTACGTTGGCCCTGCTTATTTACGTTTCTGCTACTGCCGCTTATTTCCTTCCCCGCAATACGGAAATCAGCGATACTGAGAAGTATGTCACTGTAGCTGCCTCGTATCTCATTGTATTTGTGTTGTGGCTGGTACTTCGCAAGAAGGAGGCGCTGCAACGCAAACGATTCGAAGAAGACAATAAACAACATTGATTATTCACTCAAAAAACAGAACAAGATGAAAAAACTGGCATTATTCGTTTGCTTGCTTGTTGTCACAGTGGCAGCTCAGGCACAGTTTGAAAAAGGTAAGTGGATTTTGAATCCGTCCATCACCGGTTTGGAATTCTCTCATGACACGGGAACCGACAAGACAAGTTTCGGGCTTGAAGCCAAAGGAGGTGCTTTCCTGCTCGACAATGTGGCTTTGCTGGTGCATGCCGGAGCTGCTTGGAATTCCGGAGGGTCTGACCTCGATGTCTATACGTTGGGTGTAGGCGGACGTTATTATTTCGACAAGATTGGCGTGTATCTGGGTGCCGATGTCAATGTAGACCGTTGGGACTGGGGACATGATTTGGATGATACCAAGTTCTCTTTCGGTCTGGAAGCCGGTTATGCTTTTTTTCCTGACGCGTACGGTGACCATCGAACCTGCCGCTTATTGGAATATTAACGACGACCGTTCTAAATTCGGCCTGAAGGTAGGTTTCGGATTCTATTTCTAATCTCATTTTGCTACTCCTCCACAGAGTTTGTTTTTGCAAAACATCTGTCATGCTATCACGCGAGGGGGGGGTATTCGCCTGACTACAAATGGCTTGTCGCGTGATAGATGGGTGTGATAGATAAATATTCTTACAAGTATCTATCACGCCCATTTTCGTTCCCATTCCGATTGTACTGCATACGTCTTTCATTGATGCTATTATCTTAGTTATCAGCTCTTTCTTACTGCAAAGTCCTGCCAACTTTTTGCAATGCCACTGCAAAGGTGTTGCAGTATCACTGCAAAAGGAATGCAGTGACTTTGCAGTGGCGATACAGTGCCGATTTAGCCGTTATCTTTCCTTTTCTCATGCCGCTATTGCATGTATTCCTTCTATAGTCTTACGAAATTAGGAGTTTTCTTTTTGATTGTGATTGCAGGAATGAGTATATTTGTATCTGATGCTATGAACTTGAAATACAAAATGCCATGAACAGAGTTTGTTTTCTCCTATTGCTTTGCTGCTTGTCATCTTGCCGAATGAATAAAACGGAACGTGTGGAAACGCTTGAAGATTCCGTAGGTACAGTAAGGATAGGCCAATGGATGGGAGAAAAATAGTGAGCGATAGCCTCAAGATAGGGATTGCGGATGATGGTGACTGCTTGCAAAGGCAATTGCTTGCCATTCACGAAGAACTAGGAAAAAGATTGAATAATACACCATATATACACATTCAGAGGAATGTGACCGGATATGGGGTGGGGTTGCATTGCATCGATATAGATTTGATGGTGAATACTCCCGAGCGGCGGAAAGAGTTCCGGGAGAAAATAATGGACTCCCCCGTTTTCTGTTTTCATGGTGTAGAAGTCCCCGTCATCAACGAGAGAGTAGGCAGGAATCATATTCGTGGCATCCATATCCGTCCCGAATATCCGGTCTTTTCAACGAAAGCGACTCAGGCGACATTCATCCTCAGCAATCACAGCGGCGGAGATTTGACCTGCGGCGAGCATTACTACCTGACGTTCGAAGACGAAAAAGGTACCTGGCGGGAATTGCAGATAAACGCTGCCTTTTGGGACATCGCCTATGTGCTGCGGGATGGGGAGGAAAGGGTTATGAAAGCCTCCCTTTATCCGGATGTGCATCCCAACAAGCCGGGACGCTACCGTTACTTTTATGAGATAACCATCAGGAGGAAACCTGTCTTGATGATGGCTGAGTTCAGACTGACGGACAATGAGGAAGAATGGAGAACGGCGGAAAAGACATCTCTTCCCCCTTATGTTTCGGATGCAGGGAAGGGCGGGAGCCCACAATTGATAACGGAAGAGCCAATGGAAGAACCGGTCTATAAAGTAGTGGAAGTGATGCCCGAGTTTCCGGGAGGCATGAAAGCCTTGATGGATTTTATTCAAAAGAATGTCCGTTATCCAGAAGAAGCCCGTAAGAATGGCATTCAGGGGAGAGTTATTGTCAGCGTGGTGATTGACGGGAATGGTCGTGTGGTGGACCCCGTTATTATGCGCAGCAGGTATCCTGCCTTGGATGAGGAAGCATTACGGATTGTAGGATTGATGCCACAATGGAAGCCGGGGATGCAGCAAGGTAAAGCCGTGAAGGTGGAATTTACTTTTCCGGTTACTTTTAAATTGGAGTAGTGGCACCCGGTAAGATTAAGCACAAAGACACGGAGGCATGGAGTTTTATTCTTTTTCCTTGAATTTAATATCTCTGTGTCTCCGTGCCTCTGTGTTCTATTTAAGGAAGAGAGGGGTGTAATTTCTCTTGCAAGAACTGCCCTGTATAACTTGCCGCACACTTCGCCACTTCCTCCGGTGTACCGGTAGCTACGATGTTTCCTCCTTTGTCCCCTCCTTCGGGTCCCAGGTCTATCACATGGTCTGCACACTTCACCACATCCAGATTATGTTCGATGATGACAATGCTGTGCCCGCGGCGTATCAGGGCATCGAAGGCTTCGAGCAGTTTCTTGATGTCATGGAAGTGTAGTCCGGTAGTCGGTTCATCGAAGATGAACATGGTCGGGTCCGCTTTCTCCTGGCTGAGGTAGAAGGCGAGTTTCACGCGCTGGTTCTCTCCACCGGAGAGGGTGGAGGAGGCTTGCCCCAATTTGATATATCCCAAACCTACATCCTGCAAGGGTTGCAGCTTCTTCACAATCTTTTTCTGTCCGTGTTGCGTAAAGAATTCGATGGCTTGGTTTACGGTCATCTCCAATACGTCGTAGATATTCATGTCGTGGAACTTCACTTCCAACGTGTCTGCCTTGAAGCGTTTGCCGTGGCAGGATTCGCATTCCAGTACAAGGTCTGCCATGAATTGCATCTCCACAGTGATGGTGCCTTCACCCTTGCACTCCTCGCAACGGCCGCCTTCGCTGTTGAAGCTGAAGTATCCGGCACTGTATCCCATCTGCTTGGCAAGTGGCTGGTCTGCCCATAGTTTACGGATTTCGTCGTAGGCCTTGATGTAGGTCACGGGATTGCTTCTCGATGACTTCCCGATAGGATTCTGGTCTACAAACTCTACATTGCGCAGGTTCTGCAAATCTCCTCCGATGGAGGTGAACTCGCCCGGGCGTTCGCTGCATTCGTCCAACTCGCGTTTCAGGGCGCGGTAGAAGATGTCGCGCACCAGCGTACTCTTGCCCGAACCGCTGACACCGGTCACCACGGTCATTACATTCAGCGGGAAGCGTGCCTCCACACCTTTCAGGTTGTTTTCGCGGGCCCCCTTTATTTCTATATAGTTGTTCCACGGGCGACGGTGTTCCGGCAGTGGGATTGTCTCTTCCCCCAGCAGATAGCGCACGGTATAACTGTCACTGTTTTTCTGAAGGTCTTTCATGTCTCCCTGATAGACCACCTCTCCTCCCAAGCGGCCTGCCCGGGGACCGATGTCGATGATATAGTCGGCAGCACGGATAATCTCTTCATCGTGTTCCACTACCACTACCGTATTGCCCAACTGTTGCAGCTGGCGGAGCACGTGTATCAGTTTGTCCGTATCGCGGCTATGCAGGCCGATACTCGGTTCGTCAAGAATATACAGGCTGCCCACCAGACTACTTCCCAGCGAGGTGGCTAGGTTGATTCGCTGGCTTTCACCGCCGGAGAGCGAGTTGCTGAGGCGGTTCAGCGTGAGGTATCCCAAACCGACATCCAATAGGAACTGGATGCGGCTGTTGATTTCTGTCAGGATGCGGCGGGCTATGTCGGCGTCATGTGGGTCTAGCTGCAGGTTGTCGAAGAAGAGCTTCAACTCAGTGATGGGCAAATCTACCAGTTCGGAGATGTTGCGTCCTCCCACGCGTACGTAGTTTGCTTCGGGTTTCAGGCGGGTGCCGTGACATTTGGGGCAGAGCGTCTTTCCGCGGTAGCGTGCCAGCATCACACGGTATTGTATCTTGTACTGGTTTTCCTGCACCATCTTGAAGAAGGCGTTGATGCCCTCAAAGTAGGGTGTCCCTTCCCACAGCATCCGGCGTTGCTCGTCGGTCAGTTCATAATAGGGAGTGAAGATGGGGAAGTCGGCTTTCTCGGCTCCGTGTATCACCATATCCCTCCATTCGCCCATCTTTTCGCCCCGCCAGCATACTACAGCGCCGTCATAGACGACAAGGAGCGGTCGGGTATCACGAGATGCTCGTCGATGCCGATGACTTTCCCGAATCCCTCGCATACGGGGCATGCGCCGATGGGAGAGTTGAAGGAGAACATCTGGTCGTTCGGTTCTTCGAAGGTGATGCCGTCTGCTTCGAACTTGGTGCTGAAACGATAGAGGCAGGTACTCCCGTCAGGCTGGTAGAAACGCAGTAGGCAGGCACCGTCTCCTTCGTACATGGCTGTTTCGGCCGAGTCGGTGAGGCGGCTGACGGAATCCTTTTCTGAAGAGGCTGTCATACGGTCAATCAACAGAAAAACTGTGTCTCCGGCTTTCGGCTTGTATTCGTCGATGCGCATCATTTCACCATTCACTTCCAGACGGGTGAAACCTTGCTTCATGTCTATCTCCAGTTGTTGTTGCAGCGTGCGGTCTTCGCGCAGCAATATCGGGGCGAGTACGGTATATCTGGTTCCTTCCGGATATTCCAGCATGCACTTCACGATGTCTTCCGCCGAGTGCTTCTTCACTTCCAGTCCGCTGACCGGGCTGAAGGTTTTCCCTACGCGTGCGTAGAGCAACCGCAGATATTCGTATATTTCGGTGGAGGTGCCAACGGTGGACCGCGGATTGCGGCTGCTTACTTTCTGCTCAATGGCAATGGCAGGTGGAATCCCTTTGATGAAATCGCATTCAGGCTTGCTCATACGTCCCAGAAACTGGCGGGCATAACTGCTCAAGCTCTCCACGTAGCGGCGTTGCCCTTCGGCATATAATGTATCGAAAGCAAGTGAGGATTTTCCGGAACCGGACAGTCCGGTGATGACTACGAGTTTGTTACGGGGAATCTCTACGTCAATGTTCTTGAGGTTATTGACACGGGCCCCTTTTATGATAATCGATGTATTTTCTGCCATATCTGTAGGTTGGTTCGGTGGTTTACAGAATGCAAAGATAATGTTTGCTATCCGAATTGTAACAATCAGGCAAGGCAAAAGTGGATTTATTGGGGAGGAAAGATACCCTTGGTTAAGATTTGTTATACTTTCCGCTTTTTACCGGTATACTTAGGACAAAAGAATTAATTTCGCTTTTTTAATAAAAGCTATTGACCGGAATATGAGAATAAAATCCATTTTATGCCTATGTCTTTTGTCACTGATGGTGGCAGGAGGGGCATTTGCGCAAGTGCAGACCGGGTCTGCCTATCCTAAACGTGAATTTCGTGCAGCATGGATACAGTCAGTAAACGGACAGTTCCGTGGAATGCCGACCGAAAAGCTAAAGCAGAATCTGATCGGGCAGTTGAATTCCTTGCAGAAGGCAGGAATCAACGCCATAATTTTCCAGGTACGTCCCGAAGCGGATGCTCTGTATGCTTCCAGACTGGAACCGTGGAGTCGTTTCCTTACCGGAGTGCAGGGTAAAGCGCCCGAACCTTATTGGGACCCTATGCAGTTTATGATTGATGAATGCCATAAACGTGGCATGGAGTTTCATGCATGGATTAATCCGTATCGCACGAAGACGACCTTGAAGAGTGAGTTGGCTCCCAATCATGTGTACAATATCCATCCGGAATGGTTTGTCACTTATGGCGACCAGTTGTATTTTGACCCGGCACTGCCTGAGAGCCGCCGACACATCTGCATGGTGGTGAGCGACATTGTTTCCCGTTATGATGTGGATGCTATCCATATGGACGATTACTTTTATCCTTATCCCATTAAGGGAAAGGATTTCCCCGACGATGCAAGTTTTGCACGTTTTGGTGGAGGATTCAGCAATAAAGGAGACTGGCGCCGGAGCAACGTGAATGTGCTGATTAAAAAACTGCATGAAACTATCCGTGAAATCAAGCCGTGGGTGAAGTTCGGGATTTCTCCGTTTGGTATTTACCGGAACGAAAGCAGTGACCCGCTTGGCAGTAAGACCAAAGGCCTGCAAAACTACGATGACCTTTATGCGGATGTACTGCTATGGGCCCGTGAAGGTTGGATAGACTATAATATTCCGCAGATTTATTGGCATATAGGACATCCGGTTGCCGACTATGAGACACTGGTGAAGTGGTGGGCTAGGAATACGGAAAACCGTCCCTTGTTTATCGGTCAGTCCGTAATGAATACAGTGCAGAATGCTGACCCCAAGAACCCCTCAATAAATCAGCTTCCCCGCAAGATGGCCTTGCAGCGAGCTTATCAAACCATCGGTGGCAGTTGCCAGTGGCCCGCCAGTGCAGTGATTGAGAATGCGGGCAAGTATCGCGATGCTTTGATTGCCGAATATCATAAATATCCGGCATTGCCTCCCGTTTTCGATTTTATGGATAACGAAGCTCCAGGAAAGGTGCGTAAGATGAAACCGATATGGACGGAAGACGGATATATTCTTTTTTGGACAGCACCCAAGTATAAAGAGGAGATGAATCGTGCTGTCCAGTATGTAGTTTATCGTTTTGATGCCAAAGAGAAAGTGAATATAGACGATCCTTCCCATATTGTAGCCATCACGCGTGATAATTTCTATAAACTTCCTTATGAAGACGGAAAGACAAAGTACCGCTATGTGGTGACAGCCTTGGACCGTCTGCATAATGAATCGAAATCCGTTGGAAAGAAGATTAAACTTTAAAAAGAAAATTAAGGATTAGGGATTAACGTCTAATCCTTAATCCCTAATCCCTAATCCTTAATTTCCCTCCTTAATAAAGTATCAACCCTGCTATTCCACAGGCTACAATCATTCCTATCGGGTTCAGTTTATATTTTTTGGTGCCTACAAATGCCACGAGGAAAATGAGGCAGCTGATGACGAAGGAATATGTGTCTTCTTTGGGAGAACTGAAGTTTTCCGAATTCATCAATACCAGCGCGGCTGAGGCCAGCAGACCGACCACTGCCGGGCGGAGCCCGCTGAATACCGCTTCCACGGAAGGATGTTTCTGGTATTTCAGAAAGAATTTGCTGATGGTCAGCATCAGTAGGAAAGAGGGGAGCACTACGGCAAAAGTGGCGGTAATAGATCCCCATACACTACCGGTGACAGTAAAACCTACATAGGTTGCCGAATTGATACCTATCGGACCGGGTGTCATTTGGCTGATTGCCACGATATCAGTAAACTCTTGAGGGGAAAGCCAGCCATAACGGGTGACTACTTCGCCTTGTATCATAGACAGCATGGCATATCCGCCGCCAAAGCCGAAAAGGCCGATTTTAAAGAATGTATAGAATAGCTGTAAGAAAATCATGGTTAGTGATTAATGGTTAGTGATTAATGATTAGTGTTATTGCACCTTTCACTTTTTAATTCTTTCATTTTTAATTCTTCGATGTTTCCGACGTCCGAAGGCATATCCCCCTGCACCTGCTGCAATGATAATCCAGATGGGGGAGAAGTCCAGCAGCCAGATGAGCAGTGCTGAAACCACCGGTATCCATATATTGTATCGGTTTATCCGGGCCGATTTGGCCATGCTGAATGTAGGGGCGGCAATCAATGCAACCACTGCCGGGCGGATGCCTTTGAATATACGTTCCACAATGGTGTTGTTCTTGAAGTTGTGAAAGAACAACGCTATGGCGAGGATGATGAGAAACGAAGGAAGTATGGTTCCCAATGCAGTGATTATGCTCCCTCGTATTCCCCGTAGCCGGTACCCTATAAAAATGGATATATTGACGGCAAGAATGCCCGGAGCGGACTGTGATATAGCAAGCAGGTCAATGAAATCTTCTTTGGCTATCCAGTTTCGTTTGGTTACGATTTCGTTTTCTATCAGTGGTACCATGGCATAACCGCCGCCGATGGTAAAGGCTCCTATCTTAAAGAATATGGAGAATGCTTCAAGATATATATTCATATTCAAAATGTTGTAATTTACTTTATTTCTTTATCATCTTTCCCTTCTTTCCCTCTCTTGGCATATTGGCTTGGGCTCATATCGAAATGTTTCTTGAATACTTCACGGAAATATTTCGCATCACTGAAACCGGTCAGCTCTGAAATCTCGGTGATGGTATGCTTTTGTTCTTTCAGAAGTTGGGCGGCATGTTTCAGTCGAATCAGCCGGATGTAGTCAGCCGGAGCTTGGTCGGTCAGTGCCTTTATCTTGTTGTAGAAGCTGGTTCTACTCATATTCAGCAGGTTGCAGAGCACGTCGACGTTGAAGCTTGGGTTGTCCATATTGTCTTCGACACTCTTTTTGACGGTTGCAATGAATTTCCAGTCCAAGTCGTTGGAGCAGTTGATGCAATCCGTATTGTTTTTCTCGTCGTTCAGGTCCAGGCTGGCATATTTGTGGCGCAACAGTGTCCGGTTAGTCAGTAAGTTGGCAATGTTTGCCCGCAATATACCGATATTGAAGGGTTTCACAATATATTCATCTGCTCCGCTTTGCAGTCCCTCGATGATATTCTTGTCGGTATTCAGTGCTGTGAGCAGGATGATGGGGATATGTGATGTCTCGATGTCGTTCTTCAGGATATGGCACAACTCGTCTCCTCTCATTTCCGGCATCATGATGTCTGAAATGACTAGGTTAGGCATATACTCCTTGACAATGATCAGTGCCTCTTTTCCATTGGAGCATACTTGTATGTTGTACTGTTCAGACAATGTTCTGCGCAGATATTCCCTTAATTCGTCATTGTCCTCTACAATAAGAATTTTCTGGTGGCTACTGTTGTTTTGCGACTGTTGCTGCGTCTTGTCGTAGATGCCGCTGGAAGCAGGGGACGGTGTGGCGGAGGCATTGATGGGCACTCCGGAAGCCGAATAAACAATCCGTTCGTTTTGGGGTTGAGGGCGTTGGATTGCCTTGCGGAAATGCTTGTTCCCTTTGGGGAACGTGATTTTGATGCAAGAGCCTTTTCCTTCCATACTGCTGAAGTTGAGCTTTCCTTTATGTAAGCGTACAAGTTTCCCAACCAAGAGTAGTCCGATGCCGCTGCCGGTAACTTTGGAATTGATAGCATTGCTGCCGCGGAAATGCATCTTGAACAGCTTTTTTTGTTCCGAGGCCGGAATTCCGATACCGGTATCTTTCACCTCAATACTCCAGGTATCTTCCGTCTCGGAAGTAAAGACATGTACATTGCCGCCGTCCGGTGTATATTTCAATGCGTTGGATATGATATTCTTCAAAATGGAATCCATCTTGTCCTTGTCCAACCATACGTTCAGATAACGGAAACTGCTTTCGTAGGTCAGGTTGATGTGTTTTATGTTTGCGTATGGACGGAATGCATCGATTGTCTCCTCCATATATGTGCTCAGTTCGTATTCGGATACGTATAGACTTCCGGAATAGGTGTCTGCTCGTTCGAAATTAATAAGATTGGTGGTCAGGCGCAACAAGGCATTTACGTTTCGCAGAGCTGTGTTGATGTTGCTCTGTCCGCTGGAAGTCAGTTGTTCGCGTTCGGTGATTTCTTCCAAGGGTGCTTTGATGAGCGTCAGTGGAGTACGTATATCATGTGCCGTGTTGACGAAAAAGCGTATTTTCTCGTCGGATTCTTTCCGCTGTTTTCTCAAGGCTATGATTCGCAGGGCGATGCTTGCAATGGATATGATAATCACTGCATAGAGTATTAATGCCCAAAAACTGAGCCAGATGGGTTGTTCGATAATGATGTTCATACTACGTTCCTCCAGGACAATACGGCGGTCTTCGTTGGAGATGGCACGTACGCGGAGGGTATAGTTACCCGGACTCAGATTGGTAAAACGAATGACATTTTCCTGTCCCGGGCGGCTCCAGCCCTCATAGAATCCTTCCAGCTTCCAAGAGTACAGAATCAGGGAAGGGTAGTCATAGTTTATATCGGAAACTTGCAATGAGAAGATGTTCTGGTTGTACTTCAAACGCAAGGTTTCTGTCTCGTCTATATCCTGAATAAGTGGGGAACCTTCATCTTTGGGATAAACGGTCTGATAGAAAACCCGCAGGTCGCTGAATACCATTTTGAATTTATAGTCACGTGGCAGGACCATGTCCTTATCGAACTCTATGGCTCCGTCCGTACTGCCGAAAATGAAATTGCCGTT
>ENA-OQDC01001016-OQDC01001016.1-human-gut-metagenome-genome-assembly--contig:-NODE-1016-length-16160-cov-5.742656_pt1 | contig 16160 bp, 12 predicted proteins | sample MGYA00242770_ERZ504601 | MGnify/ENA primary metagenome ERZ504601 (study PRJEB26092, sample SAMD00036305) | human gut metagenome | host: Homo sapiens | study: EMG produced TPA metagenomics assembly of...
CATAAATAACAGGTTCTGATAAAATTTTTATTTTTCCTGTCAAAATCCCTTACTAAAACGAAACTAGCTGAGATGGCATTTTACAGCCCCCTGATGAAATTTTTTATTTTTTCGGTTAATTGAATACTTAAAAACTAAAAAAACACTCACCTATTCCAGGTGAATGCCTTATCAAAATTTCCTTATTTTGTTGTCTGTGACGCTTACTCAGAAACGCTTGCGTGTCTGCTAAAATGTAATTGCCAGCAATTATATTTCACGTGGGTATGGGGACGTAACCCCATCAAGTCTGCTACTCGTAAGTAATACAAAATTGTCAAAATGACAATACTGTTTTACACGGGTGGATCTTGCTCTGGTTGTAACGCATGAATTCATACAATAATAGGCTCAAATGGGCACTTTCACCATTTGAGCCTATATATTATATGTCTTTTGGATAATAGCTAAAAAAGTAGCTGTCTAGACTGTATGTTTTTAACATAGAATTGATTTTATGGAAGACAACATGTATTTATCCATAATGTCATTGCATCATTTTTACTTTCGACACCAGAATCATCAGTCATCATTCAATTCACATAAGCCATTCTATAGCCTAATAAATTATGCTTTCTTTTTCGTTCATGATCACGAGGCTTTTTTCGTTTAAATTGTACGATTATACACTCTTTCGCCGGAAGTTCACTTGTTTTAATACTTAATCTTTTGGAATATCTGATGGACATTGTACCCAAGTGTCATCCTCACCAAATTGACAGATCTGCTATTTCTAATTTCTTGTGTAAAAGAAATTTCTATTTTTAATGCACATTCAGCAATCTGTAAATACAGTATGCTACCTTTATTTCATCAACACAGATAATCTATCCTTGAAATATTCCGGATACGAATCAAGACAACTAAAGATTTCTTCACTATGAGCTTTCAACATATTAAGTATCTTGTCCGTTCCAATATTCGCATCAGATAAAATTTGAGCTAATTCTATAGCTAATAGACGATCATTAAAAATACTCTCACAAATAGAAATTGCTGTCATATTTGGAACGCCATATTTTACTTTCTTTTGTAACAATGTCAAGATGTTCCTTTGATCAACTTGCTCCTCATTTTCTCCGTCAACTTCTATCAGATCACAGATATTGCCGATAAGAAAATTCATTTCATATGAGATTCTTTTATTACATAATGATTCTACTTCTGCAATTCCAATAGTTTCTTTGTTGTTAATTTCCATTGGAGTCTGGCCATCAATCCATTTTTTACAAATGCTTTGTATATGCTCTTGGTATCTAAAGTCTCCACAGATTTGCAGATACAATTCTGCAATAACAGATAACAGTTCTGTTTCTGTATATATCTTCTCTGTAAGTTCATTCTGAACAATCCATTCCTCTATTAGAGAAGACAAACCTATTCCTGACATTGCATTAGAATATCTGCTCAATTTTTCAACAGATATTGTTGAATATTCTCTTCTATCTTTCTGAAAAACTTTAATCAGTAATTCTTTCTCTTTTTCTGTTGCAATAGCATACGCCAATGTATTTGTACAAATATCCACAATACTTTTCTTACTATCATTGACCAATGTCTCTGCGGAACGTACTAAACACAAATAATTTTCTATATTTGATATAATATCCTGACGCAATAATATTTCCTGCACAATCAGATTTTGTGTTCTTTTTGGATTGGTTTTTAAGTATGCTTTTTCTAACTTCTTTGCGTAATCAAGCAAGAAATCTCTTTCGTCAAGGTGATCTATCACTATATCAATAAATTTCTCACCACTTACGGTCACATCATAATCTATGTTAAAATCCTGGACTAACGAAAGAATAGAACTGCCACAAGGTTCTGTCAATTTTGTATCAAATAGCTTCACGCAATCATTCCATAAATATCCTCCACCATTTTTCCAGTTGGTACGGTTGTCGTATATTTTGCAATCCGTAATAATAATACTTCCTTCTGTGTATATACCTGCTCGTGCTGTTCTACCCATCAAGTTTTGAAAATCTCGAGCTTTTACTAATTTCAATCCATTTCGAATGCTGGTAACCAATAAATATTTTATCGGGATATTCACACCCTGTGCAAGCGTCGATGTACACACTACGCAAGAAACATATTTATTCTTCAATGCATGTTCAACAACAAGCTTAACTCCATTTTGAAGATTAGATGAATGAGGCAAAACACCCAATTCCGCTGCTTTCGTATAATAATGCTCTGAACCATAATAGCTTTCTATAAATCCCTTGATTTTGGAAAGCTCTGCTTGATTTGTATTATCTTTTAATGCTTTCAAATCATAGTTTCGCTTATCCAAATTTATAATTCTTTCAAATACCGTTTTCATTGAACGTTGCTGCCCAAGATAGATAGCAACACTGCCGTTATGACACAACTTTATTGCATTATAAATGGCCACATCTATAGATGATGATAAATCTGGAAAATATTTATTACTTCTTTCTCGGGGTAACTTCTTCAATTGTTCAACTCGAAGGATTCGGGGAATATAATAATCTTCATTTGATTTATCATCAGAAAAGAAATGAATATCCCTTTGTGTCGATGAAAATCCTATTGATTTAGGTGTAGATACAATTCTATCATCTGTCGCCAAACAACCTCTATCCTCAAACAACCACTGTGCAATATCCCCTGAATTTGGCAATACCGCAGATAGCAAAACCAACTGCTGTTCGCTCGTTATGTTCTGACGTATATGTGTTACTAATAACTCATATGTTGCACCTCTCCCTCCATCATCAAACATATGACCTTCATCAAACACAAATAAATCTATAGCACTTAAGAAAAACGGATCATGATGTAATACATAACTCAGTTTCTCTGGCGTACATATTAGTATCTGCCGTTTAATATCTTCTGAAAACAAGTTCCAAAAATCATTTTGAAGTACATCAGAAAACTGATTTATCGTGACATCATTTCCAAAAGCTTTGTACATATCCATTGTTATTTCGTTGCACAACGCTCTTAATGGTGCCACTATAATAGCAATATTCGCTCGTTCAGATAAAAAAGCTGCTCTAATAATTAGTTCAATACTTCTTGTCTTGCCTACCCCTGTCGGAAGTTGAACGATAGAACTTTCTCCACGCAACAATCCCTTTTCGGCTATTAATCTTTGTGCTGGCCATAACATCTTTATTGACATCTTACTTTGTAGATATGACTCCCATTCTTCATCCAAGATACCTGAACTACTCGGCAAAAGACTCCATGACGAATTTTCGCACGCCACAATAATAACTGCCACTAATATATCTACATAAAATATACTATCCGGATCTCCATTCTCATATATTTCATTTCTATATACCCATAAGTTTGACTTTAATGCTTCTAAAGACTTACCCTTTCCAAAGTAATCCAAGAAAAAATTATTTATTCGCTCATAGGTATCTATAACTCTCAAATATGGCAAATACACTCCACCCAGAAGATAATTATAGATATTCGTCAACAATTTCTGCGGAGATCGCTCCTCATCAATTAAATCAACTACTCTTGCTGCCAACACTTTAGCACTACCAAAATCCTTTCGTAGGAAGTAGGCAGATGCTCCAGATAGCAAAAAATCCCAATCATATTCTGGTCTATCTTTGGACTTAAAAGCTGAATCATAATATTCTGCAGTTGTAATCAAAAGTAACTCCAGCTCTTTTAATTCGTCATGATTATTTTCTATAATGCATTCTGAGTATCGTGACAGCACATAAGTTGTTGGATACGATAATTCATTAGAATTCAGCGGAAAATGTGGATACTCCTGCTTTGAAACATCATATTCTACCATTTTAGCCTTTGCTTTTTGATATTTTAACATTAAGCCTGCATTTTTCCCAAAAATCATTTACAACACCTCTGGTAAATGTTATGAGCCAATTCCATCAACTTTTTACCATGTACATAAAAAAACAGTTCATTTTTTCTAATTTCAAGTTCTTCACCAGAAAAATCTAATTCTATGGCATCATCTACGTTTTCACGACTACTAACTCCTGCAGCTACATATGTAATACGATAATTATTATCTGGTTTAAATAAGAATCTCTTTACCTCTTCTGCCTCTTCTATTTTGCCCAGTTCTTTTAATCGCTTTCTGCAGTAGTTTACTGATCTTGCTAATCGATGCTCATCTTTTCTGGAATCGATAATTGCATTTTTGATTGGTATGTACTCCGTATTAGAGAGGGTAGCTTTAACTTCTGCTGCTACCAATTCATCTTTATCATTTGGAGTTTTATCTTCATTTTTGTACTTATATGCAATGACATCAGTGCCTTGTTGTGAATTGTTTTTTCCGGATCTGTTCTTCTATTTATATCTCGGAACAGAATACTGATGAACAAACTCTAATAAATCGGAAATTAAAATTTCTGTTATGTCTGCAGAACGTACCGTAGCTCCCAATTCTTCTCCTTTTTGTGGAATTACATAATCATGCAAATACTGTTCAACAGTCATTGCATTGTCATCTGCGTCTTCTTTAAGTTCAGTATCTTCTATGTAATTTCTTCGAATGTGCAATGCCCAGTCATCAAGAATACTTTCATCATCTTTATAATCAATTTTATAGCATTTTAGCGGTATGTCATCTTTAATTACAATACCAGTTTCTTCAACTATCCAATTGATGTATTGTGGCTTTTCCATGTAGTATTCCTTTCCTAACTTTTAACCTTTATACAGCCTTCAACAACATCCGGATTATTCTTAGATGTGATTTTATATGGTATCTCATCAATCTCATTTTTCACAAAAAGAATTGTCGGAAAAGCAACAGTTGTATTGTGTTTTATGTAATCCACTTTAAGCTTTACAATATAATTATCTTCACTCGAATAGAATGAATAACAAAACACATCTTTTATCTCATCAGTGAAATCATCACTATAATCCGGAACATATCCTGGCAAACCATATGGACGTGCTCCATGCGGAGTTCTTCCATTTTTCTCTGATTCTGAATATTCAATATATTCAGATGTGCCTTCAATTCCGAACAAAATACTCATATCACAATCTGTAAGCAAATATCCCATCTCTGCATTATTAAATTTAGGGAATTCACCTAATGTAAGCAAGGATTCTTTTGGAACTTCAAACGTAATTTCAGCATCTTCGTCGATGGCCTTACCACAATTTTGAATTGCTAATTTAATACAATTCATTCCAGAAAACGCTTTCTCAACCGGAGCCCATTCCAAAGCTTTAGAAATAGTTTCATGCAATTTTTTGATTTTCCAATATTTCTGCTTTTCTTCGGACGTTCCATTCAACTTAGGACCACTGAGTGGATTTGATGTTAAAGTATCTTTGTTTAAATTTCCAAGTTCAAAAAAGAAATCGGACAACTCACACTCCAGCTGTTCAGCCGCAGCAGTAATAAACTCTTTCTCATCTTCATCTATGTCAACAGGGCTTGTAAATACAGCAAAAAAAGTATTAGCTGTAGCAGATCTACCACCTACATTCATATCAGAAATCTCCTGATACATCTTCTTAATCGAAGTAATGTATCCTTTCATGGTAATCTCTGCATTTAACACGAATGGGCATACCACCGCTTCTTCAGTCAATCTTCCAGTTTCGTCAATACCTAATAACTTTAACTCCGAACGATATTCATTGGCTGTTTCACTTACCCTCTTTTCTGTCAAAAAATGCATGGAAAGATGGGCAAAAAACATCTTTTTAAATTCTTCGTCGGATGAATAAGTGAAATATATTCCTTTGTCTTTATATTTGTCACGGAATGCTTGTATTTTCTCATAGCCGTCACCATTTATTTTTGATGGTGGGATAGGCTTATCCGAAAAATACATAAACACTTGTTTTCCAGATTGAAGCATAATTTCAATTTCTTCTTCTGTTCCAGAACCATACTCATCAGTAGGTGAGCCAAATCTTGTCCAGAAAATCGCAACTGCTGCATCACATTTATTTACAAACTGCTCGTTAAGTAATGCCTGTGGTTTTCCTCCAGACTGAGCATAAGAACTCTTACTCCAATGGCGAGTTTTTATTGTGATTCCTAAAGTTTCAGCATATAATTCATTAAACTCATCTACTGCAGCTTCAATCAATGTAACTTCTTCCTTAATATCACCTGGACAAGAAATCAAAAGGTTATACAATGTCACATTTTGAGCCATTGATTACACCTCCCAAACAGTTTCATCCCCACAAATATTACGAATTTTAAGGCGGAGAGGTTTCTTTGTGCTGCGGATGTAACCATCCCAGAACTCCTTGGTTTTATTGCCCTCTACGATAACATAGCCATTTTTATCAATCTTGATTTCACTATCAGAATGCCACTCACCACCAGTCGCAGTGCAATCCAAGCTAAGGAATTCAATAAGTTCCAAGCCTTCTTCACTGATTTCAATCGGTTTATACGGTTTCTTGGCAGAAGAATTAAGGAATGCTTTCTGATTGAATTCTGCAATTTTAGACAACACACGATCACTCATAAATTTATCAATAGCAACAGCATATCCGCCTGCAATTTCTTCTGCATGGAATTCTGCATAATCACCAATGACAACATCATCAAGAATTGATTTAAGATCACGCAATTCAATTTCTACAGTCGTACTGTCATCTTCTTTGATGAAATTCATAATCTCCACTTCATCAGTAATGTCGATATAGTAAACAATAGCCTTTTTAATATCATTATCCAATTCTGGAATCGCCTGATGGATAATACGGTTCATAGTCACTTTATCAAGAAGTTTTGATGCACTATCCATTAAGTTTGGCACGTAAACAGGAATTGTACCAAGCTTGCTGTCAGAAATAGCACCTTCCCAGAAAGAATCAAGGGAATCTTCATTTTTTAGACCTGGAATCAAGGACTTGATTTTATCCATTGTCTGAACCGGATTACGATAAAGTTGAACTCCATCTTTAATTTCAAGCACATCAAATTCTGAACCATCAGAAACGAGACGGTCACGAGTTGTCTGGATTGAATTAAGTCCAATATCACTTGTAATAAATTTTCGGTTTAATTTATGAGAAACTGCTGCTGTAACTCCACTGCCTGCAAAGAAATCTGCGACTATATCATTTTCGTTGGATGATGCACTAATAATACGTTCTATCAAAGCCTCCGGTTTTTGTGTCGCATAATCCACTTTTTCATTAGCCTGAGAATTGATTGGATTAACATCTAACCACATTGATTGTGCGGGCATACCAGGCAGTTCATCTAAATATACTTTCGACCTAATACCACCATTTTTAGTGATGTGAATTCTACCTTCTCGGTCCATTCGTTCCATTGTTTCAAGCGGCATTCTCCATAAAGAACGATATCCTTTATATTCATAGTCATAACCGCCGCCTTGTAAACCTTTTGCCGTGAGGTTACCACTATCCCATTTTCTTCCATCAGGATCAGTTCGTGAAAAGCGGGCTATATAGGATTCATCGTATGGTTGATAAACAGTATTGAAAACATATTCTGTTTGCGATTTAGTATAAAAATAAATACAATCAAAATTATTGCCATAAAATTCTGCATCACTATGAGCCGTCGCTCTTTTCCATATTATCTCGTTTCTGAAATTATCCTCTCCGAAAATTTCATCTAATAAGATTTTAACATAGTGGCCTATATGATAATCCAAATGAACATATATTGATGCAGATTCACTCATAACAGACTTAATTGCCATAAGATTTTCATACATCCAACTAAGGTATTTTTCTTTATCCCAAATATCCCCATACATCTTTTCTTCAAAAGCTCTCAATTCATCAACATCCAGCTCTTGTTCAGCCCGTGCAATAACTTCTGCTACTTTCGGATTTCGACGAATATATACTTTCTTTGCGTAATCGGCACCACTTGCAAATGGTGGGTCAATGTAAACAAGGTCAACTTGAATGCTTTGCTCTTTGAGATAGGCACAGGCAGAAACACATTCTCCACGAATAACCATATTACCATCGGAGTTTTCGCCCACAGTTTCCTTTTTTTCCATTTCATACAAAGGCATACCACGCTGAATTGTCATTGAAACATCGTCAGCGCCTTTGTATCTCAATATTCTATTAAAATTTCCAAGCACAGCTTGTCCTTCCACCGGCTCCGGTATAAACGGTACATATTTAATTGGCATTATTTGATTCCTCCGTTTTTCATATAACTTACAAATTGTTCAAAAGAAATTGCCATACTATATGATGTTATAAATTCTTGTGCCAATTTTGCTTTTTGTATGTCATTCAATTCGTCTAATGCCTTAATAAAATCAAGCAATTTATTTTTTGCATTAGTATATTTATCATCAAACTCTATGCCTACAGTAGGTCTAATTCCATTCATTACTCTTTCTCCTTAAAAAACTCACAGATTTTCTGATGTGTCTGTGTCAATCTATCTTTTTCTGGCAACGTATCTTCCAAATACAGGTAATCAAAACGTTCATAACCATACGCTGCATTATTCTGTTTTGAAAACTCTGTTTCCATAAAATTCTTCTTATCTTTAAAGACTGGGTCTTTTGCATAAATCTGCCCTTTGGTTTCCACAACAATAACCTTATGGATAACGCCATCTTTTCGTTTAATGATAAGGAAGTCCGGTGTATAAATACCAATGTAACTCCATTTTCCACCAGTTTTCTTATAACACTTGATTTTAAACTCTGTCATAGCACGGTCGCCATTGTAATACACTTCCAGACCTAATTCTTCGATAATATCGAAAGATAGAATCTCTTTTAAAAATGTTTGTTCAAAACCACTATCTGTACGATATGGCAAGTAGTGAAACGAACGATTTTTATTTGGGTGAGATGTTACATGCTGTTGCAATTCCAAAACAATTCTGTCATTTCCAGTTTCTATGGCGAGATCAATTAGCTGCTGTGTTTTTTTATCGACTTTCAATTTCCCCTTATCATCAGCCATTATATTTTCAACAACATTCTGTCTTGGATAGTAGTTATCCAGATTATCTGCATATACCTCAGAAGTAAAATTCGCAATATTCAACAAATTGGCTTCTTCTGGTATCAGTTCTTCCGTTGTATTGAAATCCGTTTTGTCACAAAAAGCTTTGCGAATATTGGCTTCTATCAACTTTTTATTGTACTTCGAACTGAAATATCGTGAGCCACCTTTTTCGTATGTGATTTTTTCATATACTACTTTTAACTGCTCTGTATATGCATTTAATTCTGCCATGGAAGGTGTTCCAAATCCACTTCTCATAATGCCATAAATCCAAGAATTAAAGGTTGCATATTCTGTACCATATTCAGCATCATCCACCTGGATACTGATATTATTTACATTCATAGAAAGATCTGTTGTTTTGATAATATTACCTGCAATTTGCGCTGAATCAACAGATTTTTCAATAGAAACTTCAGGATTTGCCTTTTCAACAGTAAGTGTATCATAGCTGATTTTCAGCTGATAAAACTCTACTTTAGGCAACTTTAAATAAGCCGTACGATTATAACGTTTCAAAATAGTCTTACTGTTGTCTGCAGAAGAAAATTCTTTAAGCGAAATATGGTGCTGCCGCTCAAGCTGCATATTTAATTTTTCGGCATTGCTTTCATTCAAATATATCAGCGCCGTTTCCTGACCGTTTTTAATCACCTGACGCAAGCATCGACAAGATGTCTGTAATACCATCTTGGTTGGGCAGTCTCCTTCTTGAGAAAGAATAATACCTGTAAGACTTCGACAGTCCCAACCTTCTTTACCAATCTGCACAAGCAAAACAATACGAATTTTAGAAATAGATTTATCCAAGATATCAAACTGCATCTGACTATCAGCCGACATCTTATACTGTTTATTTCCTTTGTGGAATTTAAGTATAACATCAGTACCAAGGCCATATTCAGCTACAATACGGGATACCTGTGGATATACTGTTTCTTCTAATTTTTCGATAGTACCGCAATAAATACCCAATTTAGCTGTTAAACCATCTGCATAAACAATGTCTTTATAAGTATCAAGAAATTCTCTGACACCCTTTTCAATAATAAGGCTGCTATCTGCAATATCTGCAATTTTTACAACTGGACGTTTTAAGAAATTTCCTACACCGTCTATAAGTGGATAGTAATACACAATATTTGTGATTTCAGCTGTACCAATAGACAATGAATCTACAACTTTTATTTTTTCAACTTTGTCTAAATATGGAGTACCAGAAAAACCAATTACAGAATTGACTGTATGATTCTGCGCCCATCTTGTAACTACAGCACGAAGCTTAATTTCATCACTTACTGCATGATGAACTTCATCAATAAAGATAGACAATGATGGTAACTTACCAATTAAATTACGAAGTTCATTTGCCTGTCGGTCTTTATCGTCCTCGCTTTCTTCAAACATATTTATCTGTCCCTGTTTTTCCTGAATACGCTCAAGAATTACTTTTTCCGCATTAGTAACAGCAACAAGACCAAACAACTCAGAAAGCGGCTGATGATTAGCGATTTTCTGAACATTTGGATTTTTTGTCTTATTTGATTTTTTTGCAGTTTTGCTTTGATCCAATACTTCAAAAGAAATCATCCTCTTGATGTCTGTTGCTGCTGGCTCCGGAAGAATCCATGATGGATTAAAGTTTTGTATTGTTTTAAGACTTGGAACCACTGATGATTTCAAACCTGATGGTGCAAATATGATAAAGTTATGTGCAAATGACGGATTTGTTGGCTCGTTATAAGCAAAATATAAATCCAAGTAAATAAATGCCGCCATCAAATACGTTTTACCTGCACCCATAGGAAGGCTAAACAGATAATCCGTATAGGAAACACCATAAAACGCATTACGAAAGAATTCATTATAATCAATTCCCGTTGGATCTTTCTTTATCTGTTTTTCCAATTTTTCAGATACCTGTTCACCTTTATCATTTTTCAAACATGCATATTCAAATAATGCCGCAGCCGCTGGGTTCTGAAACAAATATTCACGAGTAGATTGTGACAATTCTATCTCATTCAAATCAATAGAATTAAAGAATCCCTGTCTAAACAGCTGTGTCAACGGCTTACATTCACAGGCAATTTTTAGAAACAGATATACCTTAATAGCCTCAATCTGAGCATCACGCATCTGCCCTGTTTTCTCTATATACTCAATTAAGTTTTTAACCGTACACCGTTCTGATTCATACCATTGTGTACACTTATTTTCTATCATTTTATAGAACATGTATTTACTCCCGTCTTTAAAATGTATATTATTATTTTTTCTCAAATCGCAAATTTTTCACTTTGAATCACGTTTAATATGCAATTCTAAAATAATCCAAATATGCCTTGTACTTATCCTGTGCGGTCAAACAGGTATCTGTCAAATAACCTTTCTCATTGTTCCACTCTTTCAGTCCACGGTAGTAGAACATCTTCAGATTATCCTCAATGATAAACGGAACGATATTATATTTCAGACATTCCTTAAACATAATTAATCTGCCCACACGACCGTTGCCGTCCTGGAATGGATGGATCCGCTCAAACTTCACATGGAAGTCAAGAATATCCGCAAAGGTCTTTTCTTCTTTGGCGTTGTATTCCGTTAGCAATGCCTTCATTTTATCGGCAACTTCTTCCGGAAGGACGGTATCCATGCCGCCGACTTCATTCGGAAGTTTCTTATAATCGCCGACAGCAAACCAATCTTTTCTGGAATCACTGGTGCCATTCTTCAAAACCAAGTGAATTTCTTTAATGAACTTCTCCGTCAGAGCTGCTTTTGCGTGATCAATAATCACATCAATGCAACGGAAGTGATTTGCTGTTTCAATCACGTCATCCACGTTCAGCACTTCTTTTTCTACACCGATGGTATTGGTTTCAAAGATATATCTGGTCTGATCGTGCGTCAGACGGCTTCCTTCCATATGGTTAGAGTTATAGGTCAAGTCAATCTGTGTCTTATGATAAATCCCGCCGGAGTATTTACTTGCCTTCTGCTCTTTCAGAATATCCAACAACGTAATCGGTTCTTCTTTTCTTTTGTTGGTGCGCTCCGGTTTCTCTGCGTTTTCTGGAATGTTCCATGTCTTACCAGTGAGAAACGCACCGTTCACACGCCCCTTTGCACAGTAATTTCTAACACTGCGTTCTGACATATTCCATTTTTTTGCTATATCAGCAACTAAAAGGTATTTCATCTGCCATCCCCCATCCATTATAAATCAAATCCAAACTTACTAATCTACTGACTAGTATATCACACTATCGGCAAAAACACCATCTATTTCACCTGTTTATTACACCATTTTTAGCCGGTATAACAACTGTTTCCTAGTCGAATAGCTTTATTAAAACGGATGCTATAAATAGCTAATATTCTTTCAAAGGATGAATTTATACCTTATATCGTCTAATAAGTTTTACTTTCATTTTCGTACATGATCACGAGGCTTTTTTCGTTCTAATTGTGCGATTATATGTAAAAGGCGTAGGATTTCTCCCACGCCTTTATATTATTTCAACTATTCCGATCCGGTCTTTCAAAGGTATAAATTCTACACTTTCCTCCAAGAAACCCAATAAAATCAAAGCTTTTGCTCCGTTCCTTAAACATTGCCATGGCAAATGAAAAGTATTTTTATGCAAGTTGTTGCGGGCTGTTAGTAGTAAAGTTGGTAGCAAAACAAGCTAGAGTTACTACTAAGGATTTTCGCAATATTACTTAACTACTTTGAGTGCGTCCTTATCTGGCATTTCAAAATGCTTTAGCTTTTCACTTTTTTTTAATATCTGATAACAGGAAGATGATGTAAGCGAAAGTAACTTTATAACTGCCACACCAAAATATAGACAAACACCTGTAGAGCAAGCATATCCACTTATGATGCCATGTGCAATTTCATTTCGTATATTGGCACCAGATTGCTCGTTTAGCAGCCCTCTAAATGTAAACAAAATATCATTATCATAACAATCTAATAATTCTGGCAAAGAAAAATTGAACTTAATACCTTTTCCATTGACGAACCATCATTTTCCAATGTTACTGTTAAGCCGCCAACCTCTCGTGCAATATTTCTAAAAAGGTTTTCTACCTGTGGTGCAAGGATGTGTAATGCTTCATAATAATCTCCGTTCAAAAACATATATAATCCGCTTTGAAAAATTCTTTCTCTTCCATCTGGAATAATTGGATTATCTTTTACCAAAAACTCCACCATAGATTTATTCATAACAAATTTATCTCTTATTATAAGCAAAGCATTCTTCATCCAAATATCACCCGTGACTTTTTGCTTTTCCAATGCATTTTGATACATATGTAGTTCCATAAGTTTCGGAGTTTTTTTCTGGATCATGAATATCAAGTGGTGGTAATACCAGCACTGTTTGTCCTTGGGCATTTATTAAACTCTTGCCAAACAAATGTGAAATCGGGTTATCTTTAAATTCTTCTATTACACGTTTTTTAATATCCTCCTGCTTTTCAAACACAAACATTTGAGTCAGCCGAATTACACATTCCTCAAACGATAGCCCTTCCATATTAACTTTAAGATTGTCGACAACACCTTTAATATCTAATTCAATAGAAAACGGCACCATTATTTTGGGGATTTCTCTCTGAATTTCAACAAGCCTTTTATGAGTAGTTTCTGCCTTTTCCGGCTCTCCATTATTCCGATATAATATTATTCCTTTTTGGAAAAAAATTAACAGCTCTTAACGCTCCTTGTATATCCTTCTGAAATATTTTCTCAGCAAATTTTATATAATAATCTGCCAACAAAATATTATTTTGCGTTGCTTCTTCTTTTCTCTGCAATTTAAATAAACATTCCTCTTTTAACTCATAAGCTTGTTCTACCTTTGCAATATTATCGTTGTTTTTTTCAATCAAATCATCTAATACTTTCAAAATTACCGATACGTCAAAATACTTTTGTTCAAAGAACAATTCCATTACTCTCAATGCAAAAAAGCCCTCTGTACTTGCTGCCCTAGTATCTATAAACTCCTTAAACCACTCTTGTATTTCGTTATACAATGTAGTTTGCTTTGTTTGCGCCGAAATACACACTGCTCTGCGAATCATATCAAGCGTACCAATATTATCTTCGTCCTTATACCACAGCTTAAATAATTGCCAATACGCATCTGCTGCAATTTTAGCTGCATCAAATTTCTTTTTCTTAGTCCACAGTAGATCTGCAATCAACGCACGTAAGCTCAAAGGTATTTTATCCAATTCCAAATTCTGCAGCACCAAATAATCATCTTCAGATATATCATCTATCGAAAAAGTCCGACTACCATCGGACATTACAAACATTGGATGAAATTCTATTCCTTTATTATAAATTTTTGTTCCTAGAGAAGATATATTCCTCAACAAATCAAAAATATGTTTTTCGTTCTCATCTAATTCTTCCCTAGCTTCTTCAGTAAACAAATTGACCGACAGCGAATGTCTTCTATTCACTACAATTTTATTCAATAATTCATATATATTCATTATCTCATCTCCAAATCGCAACTTATCCTGTATCATATTATATCGTCATTTTCCCCTCTTTTCCACAGAAAAAAACGACCCAACTAGTATTGTTTGATTACGTGTGTAATCTACCATTCTAGCACCACCATTTTCTATCAAATCCATTGCCGAATCCCTTCATTCTGTGTATACTGTAATCAATAGATAGGCTATATATCTATCATGTGAACTGACACATAAAATCCGAACTTCGGATGCCGGACAGTTGACGAGCAACAAAAAATCAGTCATGAAAGGAAAGTGTCATCTGTTTCGACAGAAAGCTCTTCTTTTTTAATTTATCTTGTCTAAACGTATACGAGTAAATGTTAAATTGTAAGTACCAAAACTTTGGTTGATTTTTGATAGTACTTGCTATTGAGCATTTATATAAGGAGGAAAAAGAATATGGATGAATTAGTAAATCTTATGGAACAGATTCTTGCTGAATTACAAGAAATGAATTCTAAATTGGATGATATAAAAGGATATGGATCAGATAATTCCATATCAGATTTGGCAGATAAATTGAATGATATAACTGCCGGACTACCGGCGCGGTTTCCTCGTCAACGATATAATTCTCGTCCTCGTCCATGAGATAGCCGTACACCGGCTTGCTGGTAACAGGCTTGCCGCTCATGCCTTTTGCTCGTTTTACTGCCTTGATTTTCTTGCTCGTATCTCTCACCAGCCATTCGTTGAACAGATTTCGCAGAGGGGTAAAATCGTTGTCCATGCCGCCGTTTGCGCTGTCCACATTGTCGTTGACAGCGATAAACCGCACTCCCTTTTGAGGGAACAGCATTTCCGTGTAAAACCCTACCTGCAAGTAGTTTCGCCCTAACCGGCTCATGTCCTTGACTATGACGGTTCCGACTTTCCCGGCTTCGATGTCTGCAAGCATGGCTTGAAAACCGGGTCTTTGAAAGTTCGCGCCGGAGAAACCGTCGTCGGTGTACCAGCGCAGATTAGTAAAGCCGTTCTGCTTGGCGTAGGTTTCCAAAATCCTTTTCTGGTTCGATATGGAATTACTCTCGCCTTGCAACTCGTCCTCATGGGACAATCTCGGATAAAGGGCGGTAATGAGGTTTTGGGTGGCTTGTCTTAACATAAAATCCTCCGTTTCCGACAGCCAGCCCCACTATTCCGTGGTTTCATTGTACCACGGAATAGGGCGGGCTGTATAGCGGCAAAAGTGTAAAATCTGCTTCTTTATGATTTGTCAAATTGCCGATTTTTGTGTAGCAGCGGCTTCCGCTTCCAGTACCCGCGCCATTTTGTCGGCGGCGGTGGTCGTGGTATCTTTCTTGAAATAGCCGGACACGACAAGGACGGAATTGCCCATGCGGATTTCCGTCACGCAGTCGGGGCGGCGGGTGGTGCGGGTGTCGTGCTGCTGTCTATCTGCCATAGGCAATACTCCTTTCAGTCGGTAATCAGTTTCTTCATGCTCTCCATTTTCCGCTGCGCGGTTTCCTGCCGGAAGTTGTCGCCGGTAAAGCGTACCGGGACGCACATGGAAAGCAGGCGGTCATAAATCCGGGAATGGGCGGTGTCCTCCGGGTTCCGCAGGTCGTCCAGCGTGAGGTTGGTCGTGA
>ENA-OQDC01001017-OQDC01001017.1-human-gut-metagenome-genome-assembly--contig:-NODE-1017-length-16123-cov-3.709552_pt1 | contig 16123 bp, 16 predicted proteins | sample MGYA00242770_ERZ504601 | MGnify/ENA primary metagenome ERZ504601 (study PRJEB26092, sample SAMD00036305) | human gut metagenome | host: Homo sapiens | study: EMG produced TPA metagenomics assembly of...
AGGAATAGGTGTTGATGAAAATACAACACAGTCGCCCGGCTGGATAGATACCTTTCTATGAAGGTTAGCTGCCATTCTTGAAAGGGCTGCCATTGACTCTCCCTGACTACCTGTTGTAATAAGCACAATCTGCTCAGGTGTGTAATTCTTCATAGCCTCTGTCTCTATAAGAGTACCATCTGGAATATGAAGATATCCAAGGTCTTCAGCAACATCTATAATATTGACCATACTACGGCCTTCTACGCATACTTTTCTTCCATATGCAACTGCCGCATTAATAATCTGCTGTACTCTGTCTACATTAGAAGCAAATGTTGCAATTATAATTCTGCTGTTCTTATTATCATTAAATATCTTGTCAAATGTACTTCCTACAGTTCTCTCTGACATTGTAAAGCCCGGTCTTAAAGCATTAGTACTATCGCACATAAGTGCAAGCACGCCCTTCTTTCCAAGCTCTGCAAATCTCTGTAAATCTATTGGTTCACCATTAACTGGTGTATAATCAACCTTAAAGTCACCTGTATGGACAAGAATACCTGCTGGAGAGAATATTGCAAGTGCAGCTGCATCTGCAATACTGTGGTTAGTTCTTATAAATTCCACCCTGAAATCACCAAGAGTAACTGACTGTCCATATCGTACAACTTTTCTTTTAACTTCACGAAGCATATTATGTTCTTTTAGCTTAGACTCTATAAGTCCCATTGTAAGACGTGTAGCATATATAGGAACATTAACTTCCTTTAATACATAAGGAATTGCTCCGATGTGATCCTCGTGGCCATGTGTAATAACAAATGCTTTAACCTTATCAATATTCTCCTTAAGATAAGTAACATCTGGAATAATAAGGTCAATACCAAGCATTTCTTCTTCTGGAAAGCTTAAACCGCAATCCACAACAACAATACTGTCATCGTATTCGATGGCAGTTATGTTCATTCCAATCTGTTCAAGGCCTCCAAGTGGAATCACCTTAACAGAACCGACATTTTCTTTTTTCATTAAGCACCTCATTCTTTATTCAATTATATAAGTTCAATATCATCATCCATAAGTTCCGCAAATATTCTGCTGATTGCATCAAATTCTGTATCGTCCTCAACAAATTCATATACTGCATCTGCATCTGCTTCACTTGATGTGTCTTTTAAAATGTAACATTCCGCATCTGTATCTTCTTCATCAGAAGAATCTGTTACTAATAAATAATTAACTCCATTCGCTCTTGTCTCTTCAATAATATATAATTCAACATTCTCGTTATCATCTGTAACAAATGTGAGCTTTTCCATATTAATTATAACCACCTTTATTAATTCATTTACCTGCCTGCATTAGCCTGACAGTCAAGATAACCTTGTAATATAAACACAGCAGCAATCTGGTCAATAACTGCCTTTCTGTTCTCTCTTCTTACGCCGCTTTCCATAAGTGCCTTCTCTGCTGAAACTGTTGTAAGTCTTTCGTCCCACATAATGACTTCAAGCCCTGTTCTTCTCTCAAGATTCTTAGCAAACTCTTCACAGGCTATAGCTCTCTCACCTACAGTATTATTCATATTCTTAGGGAGTCCGACAACTATCTTCTCAACGTCATTCTCCTCAATAATAGCTTCTATTCTGGCGTATGTCTTTCTAAGCTTATTCTCTTCTTTTCTTGTGATTGTCTCAACAGGCTGTGCTGTAATGCCAAGTGCATCGCTTAACGCCACGCCCACTGTCTTTGTTCCATAATCCAATCCAATTATTCTCATAACTTAATTATAAACCCTTACCCTCTATGAAGTACTTGATAACCTCTTCTACAAGTTCATCTCTTTCTACCTTCATAATAAGGCTTCTTGCATTGTTATGACTTGTAATATATGTTGGATCTCCTGACATAATATAACCTACTATCTGGTTAACAGGGTTATATCCTTTTTCTTTTAATGCAAGATATACTTGTTCAAGTATTCCTTCTACTGATATTGTCTTTTCTGGCTGTGTTCTAAAAAATTGTGTATTATTATCTATCATATCTACCACGTCCCTTTCGTATACCTTATTATAATATAACATATCACCAAATAAAACAAGAGAAAAATCAAAAACCACCATCTGATGAATAACATAATACTATCATTCATCAAATGGTGTTTAATTTGTTATACTATATAATCTTCCACTTAATATGTCAACATTTAATTCAATGCCGATACGCTGTTTTCTGGCATAATTCCTACTGATATATTAAGATTTCCATTTCTTACCCTTAATTCGTCAATGAAATCTTTTTCTGCATCATCATTTTTTAATCTGATTTCATATGTAAGCTCATACATTGTGCCCATATTAGTTGTCTTAACTTTATTTAATCTGTTCTCAGACGTGTATTTATCAAACAGATCATCAAATACCGAATTATAGTTAAGGCTTTCTGGAATAACAATTTTAAGCTGCTTACGTCCTTCATTCCTATCTACAAAACCTAAATGCTGATATAAGTATTAAAAGCAAAAGCATAACTGCTGTAAATGCTGCTGCAAATGTTACATATCCAAGACCACAAGCAAGACCTGCTGCCATTGTAAAGAACACAATTGAAATATCCTTAGCACTTCCCGGTGCACTTCTGAATCTTACAAGTGCAAATGCTCCTGCCATCGAAAATGCTCTTGCAACATTGCTTCCCACAAGAAGAATAACGACTGATACAACCGCTGGAAGCATTAAAAGACCAATTATAAAATTCTTCTGGTAACCTTCTTTTTTGCAGATGTACATATATACAATTGCAATAATAACTCCCATTACGATTGATGCACCTAAAGATATTGCCGCCTGGCTGATATTTATTGAATTATCCGCTGTTGATGTAAATATTGATTCAAACATAATATTGCTCCTTTTAATTTATACTTTTGTTATTAGATACATATTGCACTTTTTCCATACTGTCCATACTGACAGCCATATACATTACCGTATTCCTTTGCATATTCATTAGGTGCTATCTGGTTACTCAATTCCTGCTCGTGTCAACTCCAGACCAAAAAAAATTGATTTTTTGTACCCTCAAATATCACTTCCCATTATACCTGCTATTGCAGTATATTGAAAGCAATATTTATACTTGCAGAAGAAAGGAGTGCCACATTTTCTCGGCACTCCAAACTCTGTAACCATCCATCTTACTTGAAAAATGGATCATCTGTATTCCATACAATCTCTATATTGTCCTCTCCATTGATAATCACCTTTTTTGATTACCTTCTGGATTTTCTCTCTGTCAAAAGATTCCATATTGATGATACTTTCTAACTGTGTCTCAAACTTACTAGAAGAATTATCTTCTGGCGGTATTTCTGTTTTAAGCTGTTCGATTTCCTGATGCAATTCATCAATCTGCTCCACCATCGCCTTTGAACGCTTGACATACTCTTCTCTTGTGAGCTTGTCATCCTTATAATCAGAATACAACATCATCTTTTTACTGCTGAGGCTCTTCACCTTCTTTTCAAGTGTTGCAATCTTTTCTTCCGGAGATACTTCTTTCGATTTACCGGCTCTCTTTATTCCTTTCTCATCCAGATAAACTGTTGCATACATATTTACAGTTTTCATGATTGCATCTTCAACCTTGGCAATTTCCACCCTGTTGCTTTTGCATGGAGAATTTTCCTCAATTCTGGACGAGTAACAAAGAAGAATGTCACCTTTTACCCTTTTGCTGGGTGCTAAAGCTCTGCCACACACACCACAATAATAAAATGGATTATAGTTTCTCTTACCACGCTTTGAACGAACACATTTTTTTTAGAATTAGCGTGTGCCATATCAAATAATTCCTGAGTAATAATGGGTTCATGGCAATTTTCTATCACCATCCATTCGTCTTTAGGAACATAGCTTGAAGTGTTATTGCTGCCTACCCTCTTCTTTGTTTTATTCCATATCAGTTTTCCAAGATAAACTTCATCGTTTAATATATCCCGGATAGAAGAAGTACTCCACAGACTTTTTACTTCAACTGCATGGAAAAAGTTTCTGCTTCCTTTTCTCTTTTTGTATGCGGATGGTGTATCAATACCCTGAGCATTCAGATAATTTGCCACTTCCGTTTTACTTTTGCCCTGTGCGGTCAGTTCAAATATCAGCTTAACCACTTCTGCTGCTTCCGGATCTACAATAATCTTATGCTTATCATTTGGGTCTTTGACATATCCATACCTTAACTGACCACTGATGTTCTCACCTTTCAGTATCCTTGTGTGCATTGCAGAACTGACTTTATTAGACAAGTCCCTGCTATAAAGCATATAGATTAAGTTCTTAAACGCAACATTCATACCGCCCGTCGAACCATCATAGTTATCGCTGTCATAATTGTCATTAACTGCAATAACTCGTACCTGATAAAGTGGAAGTATCTGCTCCAGAAGACTACCGACTTCAATATAATCCCTTCCGAGTCTGGATAAATCCTTTACAACAATGCAGGATATTTTATCAGCTCGGACATCCTCCATAAGCTTCATATAGCCTGGTCTTTCAAATTTTGTTCCGGTAAATCCATCATCACAGTATTCCTGTACCTTCGTATCCTTAAGCTCCGAATGATTGCCAATAAATGATTCTAACAATTCTCTCTGACTGGATACACTGTTACTCTCTTCCTTCTGATTTAATGATACATCCTCATCTTCCATAGAAAGGCGAATATACATAGCAGTTATCTTACTCATACAAATCACCTTCTCTCTTATTCTTTACCTGTAACAGTTCTTCCAGGCAATCATCATACACCAGATTTACGGAAATTCTTCCATCTTCAAACACCTGTACCTTGTCAACAAATGCATCTGCCAGCTCTTTGTTAAGCTTTCTGCATTTCAGATATTTATTGATAAGGTTTTCCCAGTCTTCATCAATCTTATAATTCTTTGAATACAGGTTCTGAGATACTAAAAGATTATCAATCTCCTTCTTCAAAGCTTCGCTTTTTAGAAGATACTGCTGTTTTAATGTCAAATATTCGCTCTCATTAATCAAATGTTCTGAGTAATCTCCATATAACTCAGAGAACTTGCGGTTTACTTTCTCCAGTTCCCTGCGCTGTCTGGTAATGGCTTTTTCATACACATCGTATTTTTTCAGTCCGCTGCTTCTTGCATTTAATTCCCGTATCACTTTTAATGCGTCAATACAGCAACGCATATGATTTGAAATCTGAGCAAAGACAGCTTTGTTGACTTCCTCCTGATCAATTTTGTGTCTTGAACATGCCGGATTAATACCATCTGAAAAAGTTCCACAAAAATATACATACGATTTTGTTGTTCTTGGAGAAAGTCTCATTCCCTTGCCACAGTCTCCGCATACGATTTTTCCCTTTAGCAGATTCATTTCATTAGGTGGGTGTTTTGTAAACTCTTTTGCAAAATAAGCATCCGAGATTTCCTTTACTCTTTCCTGTGCCTTTTCAAATGTCTTTTTGTCGATAAGCGGCTCATGCGTATTTTCAACAACGACCCATTCACTTGGATCTGTTGCATGGAGTGGAATATTATTGTATTTCTCAATTACTACTTTCCCATGCACCGCCGAACCAATATAAGCCTGATTTGTCAGTATTGACTTGACTGTTGTTTTGGTCCATACACCATTGGTTCTTACATTCTGCTGATAACCAAGAGATTTTAAATACATCAATGGTGACATTATTCCCTGCTCATTCAGATATTTTGCAATTGGTGTGTAACCTTTGCCATCTAAAAACAATTTATAAATAAACCTGACATTTCCAGCAGTTGCTTCATCCACAACAATTCTGTTCTTCTCCGTCTTGGATTTCAGATATCCATATGGAGCAAAACCGCACATATATTCATCAGTAGTCCATTTTCTACGATGTGCAGTTGAAACTTTCTTTGAAATATCCTTAGCATAAAACTCATTTACGATGTTTTTCAAAGGCATCATAAGGTCTGTGCCCGGTCTGAACGAGTCAAAATCATCCGTAACAGCAATGAATCTTACATTGAGAAAAGGAAACACTCTTTCAATGTAGTTCCCCATCTCCACATAATTTCTGCCAAGTCTCGATAAATCCTTAACTATAATACAGTTAATTCTTCCTGTTTTTGCATCCTCAAGCATTCGCTTAAAATCCGGTCTTTCAAAATTAGTACCGGTAAAGGAAGCATCATAATATTCCTCTTCAATTACAATATCTTCGTGATCTTTAACATAATTCTTCATAAGTTCCATCTGTGTTTCGATTGTCCCTCTCTCAATGTTCTCTTCCTTTTCATGGGACAGTCTTGCATATAATCCAGCCTTAAAAAGTACCTTCTTCTCTTTATCCGGTAAGGCTGTGTTTTCCTGTAGCATCATATTTTTTCTGCTTTTTCTTGCCATATTACACAGCCTCCCTTCTGCTGATATTTAATTGTCCACCCGGTTCTTTATCTACTTGATAACCAAGTTTTTCGACTGATTCTAATAACTTCTTATAACAATCATCAAAGTCAAATACGATTTCAATCTCTTTATTCTCTGAAACCCTTACCTCAGAAATCAGTTTTACAACCACGTCCCTGGTCAGTTCCTTAATATCCTTGTATTCGGTAAAATAATTCATCCAGAGATGCTTATCATCCTTCTCCTCAAAAATTAAAGCAATGTCTCTCTCAATCTGGCGAATTATTTCTTCTCCCTCTTTTGCTTTTTTCAGATATGCCTCATGAAGTTCAAGATATTCTTCTTTAGTAAGAATTCCGTCCTTCATATCTTCATACAGTGAAGTTTTCAGTCTTTTACACTTCTCAACTTCCTCAAGTTTTTTCTGTTTTCTTGCTTCAAGACTTTTTACATCAAGCTGCTGGAAAGGAATTGTTCCAATATAATCAAGTATTTCTTCCAGATTCATTACGTTTTTGATATGAAGCTTTAACATTTCAAGCACCGTATCCTCTAATAACGATACTGATATTGAGTGCTGTGAACACTGCTTTGTCAATTTATGATTAGAGCAGATATAGTAAGCGTATTTCTTATCACCTGCTGTTGTAATTTTTCTTGTCATTGGTGAACCACAGTCTGCACATACTGCAATACCTGAAAGATTATAGACCATATCTGAATCCGGAGATATTCTCGTATCCATTCCCAACAACCTTTGAACAATCTCAAAATCCCTGTCATTAATAATCGGCTCATGATTTTTTTCGATTCTTATCCAGTCAGATTCCGGCTTAACAACCTCCTGCTTCACTTTATGATTTGGTGTCGTTCTTTTGCCTTGAACAAGATTTCCAATGTAAATCTCATTTTCAAGAATCCTGCGGACTGTGACTGAACTCCATACCGACTTATCATTCTGTAAAAATCCGGTCTGATAACCGCTCCCTGTACTCTGCTTATATTCCATAGGTGCAAGCACACCCTCATTATTCAACTGTGTTGCTATTGCATCCTGACTCATTCCGTGAAGCTTTAGCCGAAAAATTTCCTTCACAATACCGGCTGCATAAATATCAATAACCAGCTTATGTTTATCATCATCCGATTTTTCATACCCATAGGGAACAAATGCACCGATATACTCACCATTTTTTCTCTTTACATCCAAATGGCTTCGTATCTTTATACTGATATCCCTGCAATATGCATCATTGATCAGGTTTTTAAACGGAATAATAATCTCATCACCCTGTGACTTTCCAGTCACACTGTCATAGTTATCATTGATTGCAATAAACCTTACACCAAGAGCCGGAAATAATCTTTCGATGTATCGACCTGAATCAATATACTCACGTCCAAAACGTGAAAGATCCTTTACCACCACACAATCAATTACTCCTCGCTTAATATCTTCCATCATCGTCTGAAAAGACGGACGGTCAAAATTAGAGCCGGAATAACCATCATCCACATATTCTTTAACTATTCTAATGTCTTTTTTGTCTGCAAGGAAATTTCGGATGAAATCCTTTTGATTTGAAATACTATTACTCTCAGCTTTTGCGCTGGTAGAAACATCGCCATCCTCCTTAGATAATCTAACGTAGATGGCTGCATGATAGATTTTTGAGATTTGTTTACTCATATCGCAACACTCCTTTAAATATTCTACGTCAGATGTACCCAACTAAAATATCAAAGGAAGTTATGCCATATTCATTTAGTCCTTGAACATATCATAGCACAACTCCCTTTCATTTTCCATATGATTCTGAAAAAAGATTCTAAACTGTAAGCAGCATATTCTTGAAAGCTTCTTCTATGGAAACTCCATTATTGGCAAAGCTTACTTTAACTTTCATCTTCCCCACTCTCATCATATAGGGATTTCCAACTTTTCTTATAAACTTCTGCTGTCTCTTTTCAATCGTATCATTCAGATCAGCATGATAAGATGCCATATCGGGCATTTCATTAATCTTGACATCACTAAAATCAGTATCAAGCAATGCTCTGTATTCTTCTGCTGTCATAAAATCTATCCCCCTTTCAGTAAAAATGCCACCCATAAAATACAGGTGGCTATGTAACCCGGAGCAAATGCCCCGGTAATATTTAATTGTACTTTTCATATGCCCCAATCTGGATTTTTACACATTCAGTAATCTTATCAAGTAGTTCCGTATCTGAAATTGAAGCAACTACCCTCTCAATCTGGACATTTACATCAATGGATACAATCTGCTCACATAATGCCATACTGTCAAACACCTCAAAATCTGTGTCAGTAACCTTTACCTTTGCAGCCGGTATTGGACAGTGGGTTGGCAGATATTTCTTTTTCCATGTTTTTGTGGACATGGCTACTGCTGTGACAACCGGTGAATACTGATTTGCCTTGTTATTTGAGATAATAATATAAGGTCTTGTATACTTCTGAATGCTCCCTTTACTTACTGACTCCAGATTTGCAATAACAATATCGCCCCTGTTCAGTTTCATCTATGTCATTCCTCCTGTTCCCTGATATATTCTTCTGCCTCATCCTCTGTCGGACAGGCAACAATCCGTTTCCCATATTCATCAATCACTACTGTTTCGCCCGGAAATATAATCAGTTTTAATTTTCTATTTTCTTCTGTCATATCATTCAATCGAGTAGGAGGAATTTCTCCTAAATGAGAAATTCCGACCTCTCACACCACCGTGCGTCAGACTGTCTAACGATTCGAAAATTCAGTCTGATGTACGGTATTTTTATATTTGATTTTTTTAATACCATTTTTATCTTTGTTTTTCACATGAATTACATGCGTTCCTCTCCCTGCTACATCACACTTCCTTCAAACTTCGTTACTAATTCTTCTGTTGAAAACATGCTTAATAATCGCTTAAAGTTATAAGCGATAAACATAGATGCAGCTTCTGCGTCAACATTCTCTTGTCTGCGTCGATGAAAGAAACTATATCCGAGACTTCTTTTTATAGTCCCAAACGGATGCTCCACGATACATCTTCTCTGTTTATAAACCTCGTTATTATTTAGTGTTTCATTATACACAGTTTCAAGAACATCTTCATGTACCCAACGCTGTATCGTTCTTCCAGATGAAGAAGTAGTGCAGTCTTTTTTATATTTGCATGAATTGCAGTCTGTACACTTATATTTGCGATACTTCATACCATTCTTCGAAGTATTTTCAAAAAATCGTAATCTATCTCCTGCTGGGCATGTATATTCATCAGTTTCACCATTATATATAAACTTTTCTTTGCGAAATTCATTATCCTTTGTAGCATTATTCGCTTTAGCTTTTTTTATAAAGACATTCATTCCGGCATCAACACAGTTTTTTATCTCCGTTCCGTTATAATAACCTGTATCTGCCAGAACTGTAGAAGACTCTTTTTCTAAAAGTTCGGATGCTTTTTGTGCCATAGTGTAAAGCTGGTTTTGGTCATTTATATCATTAGTCGTCGAAATATCTACAACAAAATGATTCTTTGCATCTACAACAGACTGTACATTGTAGCAGATATCCAATGAGCCGTTATTTTTCATCCTTCTTGAATCAGGATCTGTCAAACTCTTTTGTTCCAGTCCTTCATCTTTTAATTCCTGTTTTTGTGTAAGATACTGTTCTTTTAGCTCTTGATATGTTTTTAGTTTATCTGTAAGGTCATCTGCCAGCGCTTCATCTTTAGCGATTGCCATAAGATATGCATTTATCTGAGCTTCCGCATATTCGATTTTTTTATCTAAACCGCTTTGCGTAATACAATTATGCTTGCTGTTTTGAGCACGGATCTTAGTTCCATCAATAACAATCAGTTCTCCATCAATGAGCCCCCATCCTTTGAGAATAAGGGTAAGATTTCGTAATGTATTGTGAAACGCAGCCTTATTCTTCTGAACAAAACCTGCAATAGTACCATGATCAGGTGTTATGCAGTTTACCAGCCACATTAATTCCAGGTTGCGTTTTGCTTCTGTTTCCAATGCTCTGCTAGAACGAATCTTATTTAAATAGCCATAGATATGAAGTTTTAATAAATCAGATCGGCGATAAGGTGATTGCCCTCGATTCCTACCACTATACTCTATAAAACCTAGATTTTCTAAATTTAAGGATTCTACATAAGAATCTATTACTCGTACAGAATTATCCTTACTTATTAAGTCATCTAATGAAGTGGTTACCATTCTTGTTTGATATCTATCTGCGCCAACAATATATGCCATAACGAATCCCCCTACGATACTGTATTTGGTAGTTTTATTATAACATTTTTCTTAATCGTTAGACAGTCTGGCGTACCGTTCGGTACACGGCGGTTCAATCAATTTAACAAGTAACACACCTTTCAGTATAGTAATCTAACATAGAAACTAATCCAAAACGGGTTAGTCTTTCTTTATTTATTGCAAAATTCATAACTCTTCGCTGACAAACATATGCTATTCGATTACCCGTATAGGCTGTAATCCTTGCTGTATCCTTATCTACTCCGAGTTTTATCAAGTTATTTATGCGGTTCTGCGGAGTTTTCCATTGTTTCCAAATGCACATGCGCAGTCTGCAACGAATTCTTGCGTCCATCTCTTTACAAAGTGTTTTCATACTACCTATCTTGAAATAGTTAATCCACCCTCTGATAAGCTGATTGAGTTTCATCACTTTATAACTGTTGCTAACGCCCCAGCTACGGCACGTGAGCTCTTTCATTCTCTTCTTAAATTTCGCTACTGATTTTGCATGCGGTTTCGCCTTGTATTGATGTGCTCTTGTATCAAAGTAGAATCCAAATCCAAGGTATTTAAGTCCTTGTGGTCTGTCTACCTTACTCTTGGTCATGTTGACCTTAAGCCCCAGTTTCTCCTCAATGAATCGTGAAATATTTCTCATGACTCTGTTGGCAGACATTTCACTTCCGACCATAATGATGCAGTCGTCCGCGTATCTTACAAAGTTAAGCCCACGCTTTTCCATTTCTTTATCGAGTTCATTCAGCATGATGTTTGCCAGTAACGGCGAGAGATTTCCTCCTTATGACGAGATAAACGTTATGACGAGATAACGCTGATTATCTGCGTAAATACGGAATTTCTTTAAATTTATCTCGGCATAATACAAGCAAAAATGCTACACTTTGTTATTCTGTAATCATAAAAAAAGAAAGGAGTCAGAAACTCATGAATCTTGAAATGATTACAGAAGGACTAAAACAACTGTTGCAGGAAAACAACTATTCTTCTGCAACCATCCGCTTTTATGAAGGTGAATGGAATAAGATCCAGTGCTTTCTTACGGAAGAGTACGGAAATACCGAATACGATATGGAACGGGGACTTAAATATCTCGAAAAACAATACGGCTTCATTACGAAATATAATAATGGAACGCTTTCCCAACAGAGAGTCCAATTGCTCCGTGTTGTGCATATGCTGGAAGATTACCGTTTGCATCAGGTGCTTACCAGAAGATACTATGCCTCAAAAAATCCTATTACGTTGAATGCGTACTATTTAAATTTATATACGGATTATTTAGATTTCCTGAATTCTACGGAACTGTCAGCAAGTACAATCGGACATTATAAAGGGATTTCCAGGGCTTTTATGGACTATCTTCAGCAGAGGAAGATTGGAACTACAGAAAATATCACTATGGATGTTTGCAATTCTTATCTGAAAACGCTGGCAGGGTATAGTTTTAAGACCATAGAACAGAATGTTTGCGGGATCAGACATTTTCTGCGTTTTATTTATTCTATCGGGATACTCTCCGCTGATTATGCTGAAAAGATCCATATGCCTGCTGTTTCCAAAAGTGCCAAAATACCTTCTGCATGGAAACTTGATGAACTGAAAGCAATGCTTTCGGTCATTGACCGGAACAGCCCTATCGGAAAACGTGACTATGCAATGATCCTTCTTGCATGTGTTCTTGGTCTTCGGATTGGAGATATCAAAAACCTGCGTTTCCAAAACTTTAACTGGGAAGATAAAAAACTGTCCCTCATACAGCATAAAACACATAAACCATTAACTCTGCCAATACCTGATGCTGTAGGCTGGGCGGTGATCGATTATATCAAAAATGGGCGACCTCAGTACTACGAATCGGATCAGGTGTTCCTGAAACATATGCCGCCATTTGATCCTATCGGCAATGAAAACCATATGCATCAACAGCTTGTAAGATACATGAGGAAAGCAGGTATCGACCAGCGTACAAAAAAGCACTCCGGCTTTCATTCCTTAAGACATTCTGCCGGCTCCATGCTGCTGGAAATGGAGACACCGCTTCCGGTCATTACAGATATCCTTGGGCACTCTAACTCTGATGTAACGGCTGTTTATCTGAAGACAGACCTACAGAAACTGGCCGAATGTGTGCTTTCACCGGAGGGATTTCGCCATGGATAAAGAGATTTATAACAGCATTTTTCAAGAGGAGATCCATGATCTTATAGCATTAAAACGCGCACTTGGATTCTCTTATAGAGCAGAGGCAGGTTCTCTGCGACGCATTGACACCTTTTTATGCGAAAACAATCTTTCCGAAAAGCGTATCTCTAAAGAACTTTGTGATCTATGGTGCAGAAAAAGAACTTATGAGACAGTCACAAATCAGGCAAGCCGTATCAGTGTCATGCGGGTTTTCTGCAGATATCTCAACGATATCGGGATTCCTGCATATATTCCACCGAAAGGAATCACCCGGAAAAGGAGCAGATACGATGCACATATTTACACAGATGAAGAACTTCAAAGTTTTTTTGATGCAGTTGACAAAAGTCAGTCGGTGCCGGATTCCTGCCCGTATCGTGCTGATGTGATGCCGGTCTTTTTCCGTATCCTGTACACCAGTGGGATGCGTGTTTCGGAGCTGCGCCTTGCCAGAATCCGTGATATTAACTTCGGAGAAGGGTATATCACTGTTCACGAGGCCAAAAATCATAAAGAGCGGTATGTCCCGATCCATCCTTTACTTATGGATAAGTGTAAGGAATTAAAAGAAAAGATCCATGTCCATTCATCCGATGATGAATATTTCTTTATGCTGCTTCCGGGAAGACCGATGACTTTAGGAAATGTATATAAAAATTTCAGGCGCTATCTGGAACAGGCTGGGATCTCTCACACTGGAAAAGGTCCCCGTATCCATGACTTCCGCCATACTTATTGCGTAAATCTTCTCCGCAAATGGAGCGATGAAGGAAAAGACCTGATTGCGTATCTTCCATATATGCGTACAATGCTTGGACATGAAAGTTTTGAGGAAACAGCGTATTATCTAAAACTTACGGCGGAACGTTTTCCATATATAAAAGAACGGATGATGGAATCTTTTCCTGATCTGATCAGGGAGGCAGTTATCAATGAACACGAATTCTACTGATTTTGCCTGTCTGGTCACAGGATTTTTAACGGACTATCTGCCGCATCATAGATGTTATTCCAGGAATACCATTCTCAGTTACAGAGACACTTTGAAACTGTTCCTTCGGTTTTTAAAAGAAGAAAAATGAAACCTCTCCGAATTCTTTTTATATCAGGGACTTCAAACGTGAACTGGTGATTGAATTTCCTGGAATGGTACCGGAACAACGGGGCTGGTATAACTGCAGCAAATCAACGGCTGGCTGCATTGAAAGCATTCAGTGATTATGCACAGCTGGAACATATCGAGTACATTGCCCCTTTACAGAATGTCTCCGGGATCAGGGCAAAAAAGGCTGCACCGAAAGAAGTATCTTTCCTGACTGTGGAACAGATGTCATCACTTATAAACAGTCCGGATGTTAATTCCCATACCGGTTTCCGACACAGGGTGATCCTGACACTTTTGTATGACAGTGGGTGCAGAGTTCAGGAATTATGCGATATTACGATAGCCGATATATCGTTAGGTTCTGTTGCAACCGTAAGATTACACGGAAAAGGCAACAAATATCGTACAGTCGTGATAGCAGACGCAACAGCAAAACTTGTCGAAAACTATCTTAGCCGGTACCGTTCATACGCTGTAGGAACCGATTTTTTGATCACTAACCGTTATCATCGAAAGATTGACCGCGATGGTATCTCTTATATCATAAAAAAATATGTAGATGCGATCCGCAAAAAAGATGCAACATTCCCAGAACATGTACATTGTCATATGTTCCGTCATTCAAAAGCAATGCATATGTTGGAAGCCGGTATCAATATCGTCTATATCAGAGATTTCCTCGGACATGAGGATATTTCTACGACGATGGTTTACGTGAGAGCTGATAATCGTCTGAAAAATGATGCGGTAAATGCACTTGCTCCAAAAGTTACTGAGGAAAGAGATTTTCCTGACTGGAACAAAGATAAAGATCTTTTACAGTTTTTAAATTCCTTAAAGTAGAGAATTATTATGCCGAGTTACGCAAATAGAAACACTGGAAAAATCTAAGAATACTGAACGTATCTCGGCATAACATCTATCTCGTCATAAGGATCAGAATTATAATCACCCACAGATGGGAAAGAATTCTATCCACATCAAAAGAGAGGATAGAAAGCACTGCCATGAGAAGGACAGAGATATTGGCAGATACGATCAGAACTGTGAAATCGCTTCTTTGGACGAGCTGATGGATCAAGCCGAAAAGTGGCGTGAACTCCAGTACGACTATAAGGCACAACGCCGCTATACGGCTGCCCAACAGGAGTAAAATATCCGTAGCTCCGCAGACAGCAAAAAGAACCGCGCACAGGCATTTGACGAACAGGAAAATGGAGAAGGCCGCCATTGTGCCGCAGAAAACCGTTCCGCTGGATTTGGAGCCGAAGAAAATACTGCTCAACAACAATACTGCAAAAATCAAAAACAGCAATCCAACAATATTGTCTGCTGGTAGTATTTCAAAGCCTTCACTGCGGAAAGATGCCGTCATATTTGCTCCGACAGAAAAATCCACTCTCGGTACAACACAAAGAACAAGAAGAATGGGAAAAATGAGAAAATCTTTTGCCTTTATTTCTGATTTTTGCCGGAAAACGGCTTCACAGCAGAGAGCCAGTATTCCCACATCCAATCCTAACTGTATCAGATTCATTAGAAAGTTCATGTTTACCCCCATAATTCGGCCTGATATTTATTTCCGATGGGGATTGTATCTGTAAATCCTTTCAGAAAAATTCTTCCGCTCGGATTTGTCAATTTTCTCAATATGGGATTTGTTCACGACATAACTCTTATGGCACTGAACAAATGCTGGATCATCAAGCAACGCCAATAAACCAGACAAAGTGTACCCGGAAATCGTATCTTCTTTGATGCCGGACAGACGGCTACTGGTATGGATCACAAGTTTTTTTCCAAAGGCTTCGATATAGGCAATATCCTGTGTAACATATTCTAAGATAAATTGCTTTTGCTCAATCTGAATGGTTTTTGCTTGTTGGCTCATCTGTTTAGACAATTCCCAACGCGTCACGAAATGCCGTTACAAATTCTTCTTCGCCAAATGGCTTTACAAGAAAACTGTAACACTTCACATCTCGATAAGCTGAAAGTTCTTCTCCTGCCAATGCCGTTTCAAAAAATGATAGGCGTATATTTATATTCCGGCAATTTCGCGGAGCTGCTTTGCTAAAATCTTGTTCCTTTATAGTCCTCTAACTG
>ENA-OQDC01001018-OQDC01001018.1-human-gut-metagenome-genome-assembly--contig:-NODE-1018-length-16107-cov-9.453442_pt1 | contig 16107 bp, 16 predicted proteins | sample MGYA00242770_ERZ504601 | MGnify/ENA primary metagenome ERZ504601 (study PRJEB26092, sample SAMD00036305) | human gut metagenome | host: Homo sapiens | study: EMG produced TPA metagenomics assembly of...
TCTACAAATCCAATTCCAGCAAATTGCAGATGCTTCCGACCCCCAGGATATGTATCTGCAAATTCATATCCAACAAATTGCAGATGCTTCCGACCCCGACCAGGCATCTGCAAATCCAATTCCAGCAAATTGCAGATGCTTCCAACCCCAACCAGGCATCTGCAAATCCAATTCCAGCAAGTTGCAGATGCTTCCGACCCCGACCAGGCATCTACAAATCCAATTCCAGCAAGTTGCAGATGCTTCCGACCCCGGCCAGGCATCTGCAAATCCAATTCCAGCAAGTTGCAGATGCTTCCGACCCTGACCAGGCATCTGTAGCTCCCAAAAACACAAATCAAAGATGCCCAACCGGTGAATTTTCTTCTCAAATTCGCTGGTGGGCATCTTTATTGCATCTCTATTTCATCAAATAGCTATATATGTCTCTTTTTGATACACCGCGGTCTTTCGCGACCTGTTTCATGGCATCTTTTCTGGACATTCCCTGTTTTTCATAGATTTCCATATGCTCTTCTATGGAAATCTCTTCCCACGAGGCCACTGCTTCTTCTTTCAGTTCCTGACGGCTTTTGCCCTCGATGACCAGCACACATTCTCCGAGCGGTTTTTCTTTCTCATAATGTGTGATCAGATCATCAATTGTGGAATGAAAGGCTGTCTCATGTTTCTTTGTCAGTTCTCTGCAAAGTGTCATTCTGCGGTTTCCAAGTGTTTCCCTCAGATCACGCAGTGTCCTGACCAGTTTATGCGGAGCCTCATACAAAATGATCGTCCGGGTCTCATTGACCAGTTCTTCCAGAACTTCTTTGCGCTCTTTTTTGTCCATCGGAAGAAATGCTTCAAAAGCAAACCGTCTGGTAGGAAGTCCTGATAATGTAAGCGCAGTAATGCATGCTGCCGGACCCGGAAGGGATGTTACTTCGATTCCGGCCTCATAACACATAGCAGCCAGTTCTTCACCCGGATCCGAAATTCCCGGTGTCCCGGCATCCGTGATCAGTGCGATATTCATACCGTTCTGCATCTTCTCAATCAGCGTATATGCCTTTTCAATCTTGTTATATTCGTGATAACTGGTCATCGGTGTTTTGATTTCAAAATGATTCAGCAGTTTAATACTGTTTCGGGTATCTTCTGCCGCGATCAGATCCACTTCCTTCAATGTGCGGAGTACTCGAAGTGTAATATCTTCCAGATTTCCGATTGGGGTTGCACAAAGATATAATTTTCCACTCATCCGGGAATCCCCTTTCTCTCAGATTATTTGATTCTTTTATACTCTTCCGTATATTTCAAGAATATCACTGGTATAAACACCTGGTTTCTCATAGACGATCAATGGTCGCTCCACCGTTATTCTGGAATTTCCACCTTTTCGTGCTTCGATCAGAACCATATTGGGTTCACGATCTATGTACGGGTACACCAGCTGCATTCTCTTGGGTTCCAGTTTATATTTCATGAGAACCTGAAAGATTTCTGCCAGACGGAAAGGTCTGTGGACCATATAAAAACGTCCTCTGTCTTTCAGCACTGCTGCTGCCTGGCTCACTACATCTTCCAGTGTACAGAGAATCTCATGTCTTGCAATTGCTTTTGCCATGTATGGGTTCTGCAGACCATGCTGTCCGATCATATAGGGCGGATTGCTTGTCACTGCATGAAAAGAAGCTGCTCCAAAAATTTCAGCAGCTTCCTTTATGTCTCCGCATACGATATCAATATCAGCTTCCAGATGATTGTACGATACGCTTCGTCTCGCCATATCTGCACATTCTTCCTGGATCTCAAGTCCTGTCAGATGTGAACCCTTGTCTTTGGCTTTCAGCAGAAAAGGAATGATTCCCGTTCCGGTTCCCATATCCAGAACCTTTTCATTCTGTCGGATATCTGCAAATCCAGATAACAGAACTGCGTCCATTCCGAAGCAGAACTTTTCCGGATTCTGTATCACATACAAACCATTCTGAAGATCATCAACCCGTTCTCCCGGATATACCAGATCATTCTGCGGATTTTTTTCCATGGGATTTAGAATCTCCTTCTTTTTACTCAATGTCCCTTGTTTCTTTGTCAGTGTTCTTTGCTTTTTTCTTGCGTGACCGGAATTTCAGTTCTCCTACCGGATATTCCTGAATCTCCTTTTCATCATTGACTTCCACGATTACTTTGACTCTCTGTCTGAGAACATTTACACTGTGTACAATTCCCTGTAATCCATCCGGAAGAGTAACCGTATCTCCGGTTCCTGGAAGGCTCTTGTTCAGTGCTTCGTAGGTTTCCTGCTCATTCTTGAGACAACACATCAATCTGCCGCAGACACCGGAAATCTTGGTCTGGTTCAGTGACAGATTCTGCTCTTTTGCCATCTTGATAGACACAGGTGCAAACTCGGAAAGATAGGTGTGACAGCAAAGCTGTCTGCCGCAGATGCCGATTCCCCCAAGAATCTTAGTCTCATCTCTTACTCCGATCTGGCGAAGTTCGATTCTTGTCTTAAAGATAGCTGCCAGGTCCTTGACCAGCTGACGGAAATCAATTCTTCCATCTGCTGTAAAATAGAACAGCACTTTGTTATTATCAAATGTATACTCCGCATCGATCAGTTTCATTTCCAGACCATGTTCGCGGATTTTTTTCTGGCAGATTTTAAATGCCTCTTTTTCTTTCAGGCGGTTCTGTTTCTCCCTGTCCTCATCTGCCTGTGTGGCAACGCGAAGGACTTCTTTCAGCGGATGGACCACCTCATCCTCACCCACTTCTTTCGGTCCGAGTACAACTCGTCCGAACTCCACACCGCGGGCAGTCTCTACGATCACATGATCACCGATCTTCATTTTATAGTTTTTCGGATCAAAATAATAAATCTTTCCGACATTTCTGAATCTTATACCAACAATTTTTGTCATTCTATCTCTCCCTGATTGTCAGGAACAGAAGTTCAAGTGCAAGTTCAAAATTAACGTTTGCACGAAGCCTTACTTTTGTTTTTTCCAGTGCTTCCAGAATCTTTTCCAGGTTCTCATAGGAACGCTGGCTCGCCTGTTCCTTTATATAATTGATTTCTTGTTTAAATACCAGGTTGTCAACCTCCTGAGTTGCCTTAAACATAAGAACATCCCTGAACCAGAACTGGAAAATATCCAGATAATCACTGATATTCTGCTTTTCATCAGAAAGTGCCTTGATCTCATCGGACAGTTCATATACTTCCATCGTATTTACATACTTGAGAATCTTCAGGGCTTTCTCCGTCATTCTGGAAAACTCTTCTGATGTAGCAGCTTCTTTGGCTCTGCCAATACTTCCCTGTGCAAAGGAAGCATCTATCTCTGCCTGATAATCCGGCACATGAAGCCGTTCCATCAGGTATTTCTTAACAAGGCTGTCATCAACCACCTTCAGATCCAGACGCACACATCTGGACTGGATCGTCGGCAGAAGTGCATCCACATTGCTGGTCAGCAGCATGATCACTGCATATTCCGGTGGTTCTTCTATTGTTTTGAGAAGAGCATTCTGTGCCTGTACCGTCATCATCTCCGCATCAGGAATAATGTAAATCTTGTGCGGACTGCTGTATGGCTTAATCGCAACATCGTGAATCACCTGTTCCCGGATCTCATCAATAGAGATTGTACCAGGTTTCTCATGATTGACCATAATGATGTCCGGATGATTCTTGCCCAATGCCTTCTTACAGGAGTCACATTTCTGACATGGCTCTGTTCCACCGGCTTCACACTGCAGTGTCATCGCATATGTGGTTGCAAGAAGCTTCTTGCCGGATCCGGGTCTGCCTGTAAAAATATATGAATGGGAAACTTTTCCCGTCTTCATGGCATTTTGGAGATGCCGGATAATTTCCTCGTGTCCGATAATATTATTGAAACTGACCATTCAGAATCACCTCTCTTGTTTATAGTTTCATATACGAATCTTTGTTCGCTATAGAGTCATTATACCATACTTTATTAGCCATTCAAAACTATTTTTAACTATGACATGGAATTTATATATTTTATAATATTTTTGACACATAAATCCAAATCATCATTAACAAATCGCTTCTGTATTTCTGCTTCCTTTATTTTCTCTTCGGAAAAATCCTCCTCATCCGCAAGAAAACGTCTGCAAAGTTCTTTATACTTTGGTGTTTCCTGTTCCTGCTCTCTTCGGATTGCACGGATCAGACGTTCTCCATCTTCTACTTCAATATAAACAGGTATGACGGATTCTTTTCCGTAATAACATTTCATCTTCTGAAAAGACTCTAACGTACCGATTCCAAGATAATTTCCGTTCTTAAGGTCAATCTGTCCGTCGTCCGCTGTAAAATACGTCCAGACACCATAAACAGTATTATAAGCACGGGATTCAATAACCTTTCCCGCCTCTTCAAACTCTTTTAATTTCTGATTATCTGTAAAATAATACTGTACACCATCTTTTTCTCCGTCACGTATCGGTCTTGTTGTATACAGGACCAGTTTTTTCAGATTCAGTTCTTTATTACCGGCCAGTCTGGAATATATTTTATCTTTTCCAGAGGCACTTTTACCCATAATATAAAAAATCTTACCCATGAATTTCTTCGTCTTGCTCCTTTGTACTCTGGGGCTGTTGTTCTACCACAAGGATTGTCTTATTTGTATAGTCTTCCAGTCCCTGCAGATATAACCCCTTATCCATGTATATTCTCATATTACGGATAAATTGTCCAGTAATCTGTTCTCCCGGAGTGATCAGCGGAATTCCCGGTGGATACAGATAAGCAAATTCTGCTGAAATTCTGCCGATGCTTTCTTCCAGCGGACATTTTTCTGTCGGTGCTTCCATGGCATCTGCCATAGACATCATCTGCGTCAGTACAAAATGCATGGATCTGGTGTCCAGTTTTTTATTTTCTTCTGCCGGTATTCCTGCTTTTATCAGGTCTGCCTGTTCCTGATCCAGTTCTTCGATTGCCTGACACAATCGCTCAAAACCTTCTTCACGGTCTCCTACTGATGCAATAGCGAGCACATAATTTTCGGACTCCATTTCCATCTGAATATGGTAGCGGTCAAGAAGGATATGATACAGGTCACTTCCTGACAGTAAAGAAGCTCTGGTAGAAAAGACCAGTTTGGAACGGTCATAATCGAAGACTCCATTCTTTCCTTTGACCGGATCTACCAGGCGGATATATTTGCACACGGAAAGTCTCTTTCTTGTCTGTTCCAGTATTCTGGTGAAATCACGGAACATCTGTTTTCCTTCTGCTGCCATCGTATCCATACAGGCATCGATACTTGCCATCAGAATATACGACGGGCTGCTGGTTTGATAGATTCCCATAAATCTGCGGATCAGCCTGCTGTCAACGCGGTCGCTACAGTTATGAAGTACGGCAGTCTGTGTCATGGCCGGCAGTGTCTTGTGAAAACTCTGGATCACGAGATCTGCCCCAAGTTCTGCTGCCGAAGCCGGAAAATAATTTGAAAAATGAAAATGTGCTCCATGTGCTTCATCTACGATCAGCGGCACTCCATATTTATGTGCGATCTCTGCAATCTCTTTTACATCTGAGACAACACCGTCATACGTAGGTGAAGTGATCAGTACCGCCTGTATCTCCGGATTCTCAGCCAGACATCTTTCCACTTTGTCCGGAAAAATTCCGCCGTTTATCCACCACTCACTGTCCATCTGTGGATAAATATAGGCAGGTTTCAAATTTCTAAGATAGATGGCATGATACACTGCTTTGTGGCAGTTTCTTGCAACAAGGATCTGTCCATTCCTCGGAACCGCCGCTGAGATTGCTGCAAGAAGTGCTGCGGTACTTCCATTAACACTGTAAAAGCTCTCTCTGGTCCCATACAGTTTCGCCACATTCTGTTGTGCCTCCAGAAGAAGGTCTTCCGGATGATGGAGATTATCAAAGCCTTCTATCTCAGTGATATCTCTTTCAAGAGGGAACTCCCCTCTGACAGATGCGGAATTTCTTTTGTGCCCCGGCATGTGAAACGGATAGTAATCAGCGCGGCTGTATTCTTCTAATTTTCTGTATAATCTCTCCATTAAAGATTCTCCATGTCTGTTATACCTTGAAGCGATAACCTACTCCCCATATAGTCTCTATATACTGAGGCTTCGCTGTATTGAATTCGATTTTTTCACGGATCTTCTTGATATGAACCGTGACAGTTGCAATATCTCCTACAGATTCCATATCCCAGATCTGGCGGAACAGTTCTGCTTTTGTAAATACGCGGTTCGGGTTCTCTGCCAGAAAAGTAAGGAGATCAAATTCCTTGGTCGTAAATGTTTTTTCTTCTCCGTTTACCCAGATACGTCTCGCAGTCTTGTCTATCTTGATGCCACGGATTTCAATAATATCATTCTTTACCACACTGGAACCTACCAGTCTGTTGTATCGCTCCATATGTGCTTTTACTCTGGCCACCAGTTCACTCGGACTGAATGGCTTGGTCATATAATCATCCGCGCCAAGACCGAGTCCACGGATCTTGTCAATATCATCTTTCTTTGCAGATACCATAATGATCGGGATATTTTTCTCCTGACGTACCTGACGGCATATATCAAACCCATCTACTTCTGGAAGCATCAGATCCAGGATAATCAGATCATAATCTTCATTGAGTGCTTTTTCAAGGCCCACATCTCCTCTGTTTGCTATCTCTACTTCAAATCCGGAAAGTTCCAGATAATCCTTCTCCAGATCTGCAATTGCTTCTTCATCTTCGATGATCAGTATTTTACTCATTTCATAGGTACCTCCTGATATTTTCTCAAAACAAAGTACATGATCGTTCCGATTCCTTCCCGACTGGTCGCCCACACTTTGCCACCGTGATCCTCCAGAATCTTACGAACGATAGAAAGACCGATTCCGCTTCCTCCCTTGGATGAATTACGTGAAACATCCGTCCTGTAGAAACGGTCAAAAATATACGGCAGATCTTTGGCCGCAATTCCCTTGCCATTATCCTCAATCTCAACCTGCACGAAATCTCCGACATCTTTTACTCTTATCTGTATAATGCCCTTCATTCCGTTCTGCTTATCCATATATTTGATGGCATTGCTGATGATATTATGAATCACTCTTCGTATCTGTTCGCCATCTGCAATTACAAGCACATCTTTATCTACATAATTTGCATAGCAGAGCTGGATACCTCTTGTTTCCAGCTCCAGTCCCACTTCTTCTGCGCAGTCAGAGAAATAATCTTCTACATTCAGCTTACTGAATGTATATGGGATACGGTTCGTATCAATTTTAGAATAGAACGTCAGCTCATTGATCAGATGATCCATCTCATTGGTCTTATTGTAAATCGTCCGGACATAGCGATCCATCTTCTCCGGTGTATCTGCCACACCATCCATGATTCCTTCTACATATCCCTTCACCGCTGTGATCGGAGTCTTGAGGTCATGGGAAATGTTGCTGATCAATTCTTTATTTTCTTTATCCATGGCGATTTTTTCTTCTGCTGATTCTTTCAGCCTGCGGCGCATCTCTTCAAAATCCCGGCAAAGCTCCGAAAACTCATCGGTTCCCTCGACATCCAGAACAAAATCCAGATTTCCTTCTTTGATATTCTGCGTCGCCTTTCGCAGTTTGACCAGCGGCGCCGCCACACTTCTGTATATCCACAGACCCACAGAAACGCCTGTGAAGATAAGAATGATAAAAGCAGTAAAAAAAAGATCCTTCGTCATGATCTGGATTCTTGCCTGACTGCTTCCCGTATCGGAAATTGTAATATCATAGGATGTCTCCTGCGCAGATTCACTATTGGCTGCATTCCTGTGCTGTGTCTCACTGATTCCAAACAGGGCAGCAGCAAATAAAAGAAGCGGTACCAATATTACCATCATGAATCCCACAATGATTCTGTTTTTCAGTTTCATGAAATTCCCTCGTTTCTGTAAAACTTATAATTGCTTCTTAAGCAAAAAATGAACGCACAATACCGAAGTTATTCTTCGCTATATATGCGTTCATTATATCATATCACTATATTCTTATCTCTAAATTTTCTATAAAATCCATGAAAAAACGGTAGTTTTGAAAACCGTTGTGTATTTTACAGATATTTCTTAAGATTTTCGACTTTGTCCAGTTTTTCCCATGGAAGATCTACATCTGTACGTCCGAAATGTCCGTAAGCAGCAGTCTGTTTGTAGATTGGTCTTCTCAGGTCAAGCATACGAATGATTCCTGCCGGACGAAGATCGAAGTTTTCACGAATGATTTCTACAAGTTCTGTATCGGAAAGTTTGCCTGTTCCAAATGTGTTCACATTGATGGAAGTAGGTTTTGCTACACCGATTGCATAAGAAAGCTGGATTTCACATTTGTCAGCCAGTCCTGCTGCAACAATATTCTTTGCAACATAACGTGCTGCATAAGCTGCGGAACGGTCAACTTTTGTGCAGTCTTTACCAGAGAAAGCACCGCCGCCATGACGTCCTGCTCCACCGTAAGTATCAACGATGATCTTACGACCTGTAAGTCCACTGTCACCATGAGGTCCACCGATTACAAAACGTCCTGTAGGATTGATGAAATATTTTGTCTCGTCATCAACCATATCAGCAGGAATGATTTCATCGAATACATATTTTTTGATATCTTCATGAATCTGTTCCTGTGTAACTTCCGGATCATGCTGTGTAGAGCATACAACTGCATCGATACGGATCGGTTTTCCTTCTTCGTTATATTCAACAGTTACCTGTGTTTTTCCGTCTGGTCTTAAGTATGGCAGAGTTCCATCTTTGCGGACTTTTGTCAGCTGACGTGCAAGTTTGTGTGCCATGTTGATCGGATATGGCATATATTCTTCTGTTTCATTGGAAGCATATCCAAACATCATACCCTGGTCTCCGGCACCAATCGCATCGATCTCGTCTTCACCCATTTTTGCTTCCAGAGCTTTGTCAACTCCCATTGCGATGTCTGTGGACTGCTCATCGATTGCTGTGATAACTGCACATGTTTCTGCATCAAAACCGTATTTTCCACGTGTATAGCCGATTTCTCTTACGGTATCTCTTACGATTTTCTGGATGTCAACATAAGCACTTGTTGTAATCTCACCCATTACAAGTACAAGACCTGTTGTTGTTGCTGTCTCGCATGCAACACGTCCCATCGGGTCTTCTTTCATGATTGCGTCAAGAATCGCATCAGAAATGGCATCGCACATTTTGTCCGGATGGCCTTCTGTTACTGATTCAGAAGTAAATAAAATTTTTTCTTTCTCCATTGTTAACCTCTTTCTGTAAATAATCAGTTAAATGTTCTACGGATTGTTCCGTTACTTTGTAAATCCCACAATCCTTCAATAACAAAATAAGACAGCCCCAACAACAGGACTGTCTTGAAATTTATTTCAATCCTCTTATTGTTCGATGTCTCGCTCAGGTTGGCACCTTCCTCATACATAAAGGGGTTGCCGTGGCTTCTCAGATCCTTTGTATCTCCACCACTCTGAATAAAAGGCCGTTTTATTTAGTTATTCTTAGTTGATATTGCAGTACATACAATATACTCATTTTATATAATTGTCAAGTATAAGAAGTGACAATTTTTATCATCCTACGCGAAGACGGAATTTCTGGATTTCTTTCTCACTGGAAACTTTCTCAATCTCAGCACCGAGACTTCTCAGTTTCTCTTCGAAATTCTCATATCCACGCTGGATATAAACGATATCATCAACAACAGTGATTCCGTCTGCTGCCAGACCTGCAATGACAAGTGCTGCTCCTGCACGGAGATCCGGTGCACTTACTCTTGCGCCTGTCAGTTTCTTGACACCGTCGATGATTGCTGAATTACCTTCGACTTTAATGCATGCTCCCATTCTGGAAAGCTCGTCCGCATATTTGAAACGGTTTTCAAAAATACTCTCCGTAACAATACTGGTTCCTTCTGCAAGTGCCAGAGTTACTGCGATCTGCGGCTGCATATCTGTCGGATATCCCGGATAAGGAAGTGTCTTCACATGTGTGCGGTGAAGTCTCTTGCCTGCACGTACACGTACAGCATCATCAAATTCTTCAACCTCACAGCCGATTTCTTCCAGTTTGGCTGTAGTTGCTTCCAGATGTTTCGGGATAACATTCTTAACGGTAACATCACCACCGGTTGCTGCAGCTGCGAACATAAATGTTCCGGCTTCAATCTGATCCGGGATGATGGAATATTCAGTACGGTGAAGTTTCTCAACACCTTTGATACGGATAACATCTGTACCTGCACCTTTGATGTTGGCGCCCATGCTGTTCAGGAAGTTCGCAACATCAACGACATGCGGCTCTCTTGCTGCATTCTCAATTATCGTACGTCCTGACGCCATAGATGCTGCCATCATGATATTGATCGTAGCTCCTACAGAAACTACATCCAGGAAGATATGACTTCCGTGAAGATTCTCTGTCTCGGCAACGATCGCACCGTGAAGAATATTCACAGATGCACCAAGTGCACGGAATCCTTTGAGATGCTGGTCTATCGGACGACTTCCGATGTTGCATCCGCCAGGAAGCGGTACTTCTGCATGTTTGTATTTACCAAGTAATGCACCCAGAAGATAATAGGATGCACGGATTTTTTTTAATATATTCATAATCAACGCTGATGTCGTTGATCGTAGAACCATTGATTTTTACTGTAGATCTGTCAATTCGCTCTACCTGTGCGCCAATACCGGCGATTGCTTCCAATAAAACATTAATGTCTCTTACATCAGGCAGGTTCTCGATAAGGATTGTTTCATCCGTCATAATTGCTGCAGAAAGAATTGCAAGTGCAGCATTTTTGGCGCCACCAATTTCTACTTCTCCCACTAACGGGTTGCCGCCTTTAATTACATACTGTTCCATAAAGCACCTCTATAATTATTTTCACTCCGTAAGCCGAAGCAAATATCAGAAATTTATTATCAGACTTTTAAAAACTTTTAATACTTTGTTAAAAAGCTCAGTTTCGTATTATAACACAAATTTCACATTTGTAAATAAAAATTTCCTCTGTACGCTTCTGCTCCCCTGCTTTTCAATGGTTACTCTTACTTTTCTTTCAGTGTTTTCAAAAGAATCTCCAGACTTGCTTCCAGATCTTTCCCCTCTTCATCTATCACAATATCTGCGTACTTTTCGTACAATGGAGTTCTTTCTTCATACAGATTCGTAAGGGTCTGTCCTTCTCTCAGCAAAACGCCTCTGCCCTTCAGATTTCCGAGTCGCTTTGAAAGAGCATTTAAAGACAATTTCAAATACACAACGGTTCCTATGGATTTCAGATGTTCCATGGCTTCTTCGCAGTAAACAACGCTTCCACCTGTTGCAATGACCGTATTCTCTGCCTCTATTGATGCATTGACACGATTCTCAACATCTTTAAATCCTTTATATCCTTCTTCTTCTATGATTTCGGACAGGCGTCTCTTTTCCTGTTTCTGAATCAGAAGATCGGAATCAAGGAACTGATAGCCCAATACCTTCGCCAGTACAACCCCTATTGTACTTTTTCCTGCTCCCGGCATTCCTATCAACGTTATATTATTCATAAAATTTCTTTTCTCCTGTCTCTTATGAATTGCTTAAAGAATATTTTACCATAAACAGCAGTATTCTGCAATCTCTTTTAAATCAAGGCTTGGCGGTCTTTTTCGTTTTTGGGGGAACAGTTTTTTTACGTTTTTTTACACTGTATCCAAAAGTTCCCAGCTTCTTTCCTGTGCCAAGATATTCTCCATGAGAATAGACCAGCGGTCTGGCTTTGTTCAGGTCAAAACGATTATTTTCGTCCATATAACGTTCGTCTGCATGAACTGCAACAACCTCTGCCAGAAACATATGATGTGAACCAAGCTCTCTGATTTCTTTTACTCTGCATTCGATTGATACCGGAGCCTCTTTTATCATCGGTGCTTTTACGATATCCGCCTTTTCTCTCGTAAGTCCAGTCTCTTTGAATTTATCTACATCACGTCCGGATCTGACTCCACAGTAATCCGTTGCTGCAGCAAGTTCTTCTGTTGTCAGATTGATCACGAATTCTCCGGTTTCTTTTATCATGTGATAGGAAAAACGCTCCGGTCTTACTGAAATATAAGCCATCGGAGGATTGGTACAGATGGTACCGGTCCATGCAACCGTTATAATATCATCCTGCCCTTTCCCATCTGTAACGCTCACCATGACTACCGGGATCGGGTATATCATATTGCCTGGTTTCCATGTTTGTTTTGCCATTTGTTTTCCTCCGATTTATACGTAATCGCTGCCGATCATCTGTGCGGCCTCCATAAGTGGCGGAATCAGCTGTTTCTTACGTGATACGACACCTTTCAGATAAATCGTTCCATCCTTAGGTTCAATCTTAAATGCATTGACAGCCATTTCCTCACTTCCCTCGCCATAGAACAGAAGTTCTGTAGACTGCTCCATAATATCTGTCAGCATAAAGTATACTCTTGATACACCGTGACGTCCGCATTCGCTGACCATAAACGGAATCAGACGCTCTTTGATCTCGCGCAGTTCATCTGCATCCATGGAGCTGATCTGACCTACACCGAAGCAGATATCTCCCTCTGCAATAAACTTCTTGTAATCCTGATAGAAGATTTCCTCCGGAGATTTGTCTTTCAGATTGCTTCCTGCCTTAAACATTTCTCTTGCAAATTCTTCAATGGAAATGTCTGCAATAAGTGCAAGTGCACCTGCAGCCATTTTGTCCTGCAGTGTACAGGTCGGAGAACGGAACATCAGTGTATCAGAAATGATCGCAGCGCAGAGAAGTCCGGCGATTTTAGGCGGAATCTCCAGTTTCTGTTCTCCATACATCTGATACATGATCGTGCCTGTACAGCCAACCGGCTGATTGCGGAAACTGATCGGCTGCATTGTCTGCAGTGTACCCAGTTTATGATGATCAATGATCTCCATGATATCAGCCTTATCAATATTATCTACAGCCTGGTCTTTTTCATTATGATCTACCAGAACCACTTTTTTCCTGTGCATGTCCAGAAAATTACGTCTGGAAATCGTACCAATACATTTGCCTTTTTTGTTGATGACCGGGAATGCACGATGACGATGTTTGATCATTACTTCCTGAATATCATCTGTAAAATCTTCTGTGTTAAATGTAACCAGATTATCTGTTTTCATGATATATTTAACAGGAATACTCTGATTGATCAGACGTGAAATCGTAAAGGTATCATACGGAGAAGAAATAATGACGATATCTTTCTCATGTGCCAGTTTCAGTACCTTTTCGGTAACTTCAATCCCCATTCCAACGATGATACAGCTTACATTCTGCTCAATCGCCTGCAGATGGTCTTCTTCACGATTACCCATGATGACCATATCATTTTCTTCTACATATTCTTTCATCTTATCCGGATTGGCAGTTGCTACCATAATCTTTCCCTGGATAAAATATCCATGTGCGTTACCTTCGATCACTTTTCCTCCGATTGTCTCAGCGATTCGCTGATACTGCGTTCTCGCTCTGGAAAGAAGATAGCTGTCTGTTGTATCCATATATGTTTTTGCAATATCACCAATTGTGATCAGGCCTTCCAATGTGCCGTCTTTTTCACGAATCGGCAGAGAAACGATGCTGTTTTCCTGCATCAGATCCCATGCATTTTTCAGTGACATGCTCTTATTTGCTTCCGGACTCAGGCGGATATCCATATCCTTTACCTGTGTTCCTATATTGCTTAAGTATCCTGGTGGATGTACTCCAAAACGATTCAGTACATATTCTGTTTCTTCATTGATCTGTCCTGCACGTTTTGGAATATATCTGCTTTCCTGCGTAGTTCTGTTTTTGATATCACAATAGGCGATTGCAGAACAGATGGAATCTGTATCCGGATTTTTGTGTCCGATAACAAAAATTTTTTCCTGATTTTTCATAAAAATAAAATCCTCTTATTAATCAATCTAATTTAATGTTTGCAAAAAGTGATCCCAGAGAAGTCGTTGCCTGCTCTCCTGCATCCGGCACTTCGTAAACCTCTTCTTCGATTTCCTTTGCCATCATATCTGTTGCTTCTTTGATGCTGAGACTGAGTTTGCCATCTTTGATCGCAGTAACTTTGACCTTTACCGTATCTCCCACTGCCAGAACCTCTGATGGTTTCTTGATCCTTTTTTCACAGATCTGTGAAATGTGAACCAGGCCGGAAAGTCCATCTCCAAGATTTACAAATGCCCCATATGGCTGAAGACTCTCTACAGTTCCTTCTGTTACAAGACCAATCTCCAGGTTTGAAACTTTATTTTTTCTTTCTTCTTCCGCTTTTGCTCTGAGAATTTCTTTGGCAGAAAGAATCAGTTTCTTACTTTCTTTGTCTACATCCAGCACCTGTACCTGAATCGGTTTATTCAGATATTCTTCTGTGTCCTCCACATAATTCAGTGCAAGTTTGGATGCTGGAATAAATCCCCTTACACCTTCCACATACGCAATAACACCGGCATTTGTGATTCCTTTTACTACAACATCCAGCACTTCACCGGATTCTTTCAGTTCTTTTAATTTATCCCATGCCAGCACGTCTACTGCCTCAACTCTGGAAAGAAGAATATTTCCCTGTCCATCGTCTTTTCTTACAACTGTTGCAGAGACTTCATCTCCTTCATGTACTTCATCCTTCAGGCTGAATCCCGGTTCTCTGCTGTAGTTTTCTGCCGGAATCACGCCCTCTGCATAATATTTCAGATCAAGGATTACTTCTTTTTCATCTACACTGATTACAGTCCCTGTAAGAATATCGCCTTCTTCTATTGTTTTCATAGACTCTTCCAGTTCTTTTTCATAATCTTTCATTGATTCAGCCATGATTTTCCGTTCTCCTTTACTTATACTTGTTATTCTTTATTTATTATCTGTATTATAGCATGCCACATGTTTTCGCAATGCATTTCCTTCAATACATTCTTTTGTACCCTTATATCAATTATATTATAACCTGTAAAATAAAAAAAGCCCCCAAAATAGGGGCTTATAAACGAGGAGTGCCCCGGCAGTGGTTTACCGGGGCTATTATTATGAAAAAATTTATGTGTAATGAAGAACATTACAACGTCTGTTTTGTGTAGCTCTTTCGAACTATCCTTATAGTACCAGTCATTTATGAACATAGTATGAACAAGTCATGAACCTTTCGTGTATTTGCACAATTTTTTCGTTTTTCATCCTCGTTTTTTATAAAAATGTAACATATGGTTTTTTTATGTTATTTTACTTGTTGTGTATTTTATACATTGTCATATAACAGAACTCTTCTTAGTTCAGAAATCCTTTTACAAGCTCAACAAGTTTGCCAAGAATTCCCTTCACATCTTCTTTCGTAATTCCAAGGCTTTCCAGTTTGTCATACACTTTGTTTACCTGAGATCTCAGCTCATTCTCATCCAGATCCATGTTTTTGAATTTATTGTACAACTGAATTAATGTGGATTTGTCAGAATCAGAAAGAGTTACCCCTAATTCTCCAGCTGCAACATCCAGTGCACTGCTGATCTGATCATCTGTTACATTTACTGTTCCCAGAGTTTCTTTGGCAGCGATAATAAGATCTACCACTTTATCCGGATCTGATAACAGGTCATCTACTCCACTCTGCTCCAGAAGTTCTACTGCCTGATCTACAGCAGCATCGGTTGTCTGATCTGCATAAACCATGGCAGGTGCAGTACATGTAAGAGCTCCTGCAAGAATAAATGCGCTTAATTTGTTTATTTTCATCATTTTAATTACCTCCTGAATAAATACAATTACATTTTCTATCAATGATACGAACTGCATTATAACACACTCTGAAAAAAAAGGCTGTAAAATATTCTTAATTCATAGAACTTTCGACAATCGTTCACTTTTTTTTCATAAGTTAAACATGATTCCATCACAATTTCTGGATATACTAAGACCATAAAAATAATACAGCCAACATTATTTTTATAAAATTTTCTTTTTCATATGTTGATTGCCGAAAAGCAATCAACTCTCCTTCCTTTTAAATTTAATAAATATTACTATAAAAG